>Ga0209390_10000113_pt1 | contig 136658 bp, 159 predicted proteins | sample BON01_FD_187212 | JGI IMG/M metagenome (GOLD analysis project Ga0209390, IMG submission 187212) | Freshwater microbial communities from Lake Bonney liftoff mats and glacier meltwater in Antarctica - BON-01 (SPAdes) (version 2) | ecosystem: Environmental > Aquatic > Freshwater > Ice > Glacier...
CAGCCATGTCTTGCTCCTATTCTTTTCTTGTCCGTGTATTCAGGATTGCGGCCAATCTCAGCCGCAGCCGCCGACAGTGACCTTGACTTCCTTGGTGGCCGTATAGAATTTTCCGTCGGCCTTGACGATCGCGCGCACATCCGACGTTTTGCCCATTTTGATTCGTGTGGAGACATAACCCTCCCCGCCGGCCATGATGTCAAAGTTTGCCGCCAGCGGAAACGGATTGTTTTCAGCGATGATGGCGATACTCTGGGTGTTGGGTATCTTGCTCGTCACCGCGACCGGTACAATGGCGCCATTTTCGGCGATGTCGGGCGCTGTAATCGTGATGTCTTTGCTGTCGATCAGATTGGTGACGCCCAGATTTTTTTGCACTTCAGCGAGGGCCTTGGATTCAAAAGCGCTTTTGTTCCAGGGCGCTGCCCAGGCTGACCCTGCCTTGAGCAGGCCCGTCGCTGCGGCAGCGGCCATTGCGCTGGCTCCACCCGACAGTTTCAGGAAATTACGGCGTAACAGTTTCATGCGAACTCCTCCTGTTGAATGATTGGGGCTGCAGCATGTATCACCGACTGATTCCGGCAGCCCCACTTGTTGCACTAATTAATGAATATTAGCTTGTGCTTAAGTTTTTTTAATCCTAGCCAACAGTGCGGACCTTGTCCACCAGCAATTTTAGATTGGCAGCACAAATCCGGTCATTGGAAATTCTTATGGAGTGGCGGCGACCGCGCGTTCAACGTCGGTGTGCCTGGGCTTTCCATATCCCTGATTTGCCGCCGCGTTTTTCCTCGAGCCGCAGCGTTTCTATGCACATGCCGCGATCCACGGCTTTGCACATGTCGTAAATGGTCAGCAGCGCAATGCTGGCGGCTGTCAGCGCTTCCATTTCCACGCCGGTGCGACCGACCGTTTCGGCTGTCGCCGTACATTTAACTGCGTGGTTGCGCCGGTCCACGGTGAATTCGATCTCCACCCTGGTCAGGGCCAGCGGGTGGCAGAGTGGAATCAGGGTCGATGTGTGTTTTGCGGCCTGGATGCCTGCAATTCTCGCGATGCCCAGTACGTCGCCTTTTTTAGATGCGCCGGCAATAATGTGGCGGAGAGTTGCCGGAAGCATGACGATGCGCCCTGTGGCCCGCGCCAGGCGACGGGTTTCAGCCTTGTCTGCAACATCAACCATCCAGGCCTGACCACGGGCGTCAAAATGCGTCAAGGCGTCTGTAACAGATTGTTTTTTCATTAGGAACTCCTGAGTGGCGGAATTATCATAGCATCATGACTCAGCGCTACATTTTGCTGTTTATCCTGCTTTGTGTACCCCGCGCGCTGGCGCAGCCCTTGCCGGAGCTGGGCGATGTGTCGGCAGCGGCGATTTCGCCGGCGGATGAGAGCCGTCTCGGTGAGAGCATCATGCGTGAAGTTCGCCGGGACCCCAGTTATCTGGACGACCCTGAGGTGGCTGACTACGTCAACCGTCTGGGTGGCCAGCTGACTGCGCGCAGCAATTCTGCACGGCAGGAATTCGAGTTTTTTGTGATTCGCGATCCGCAAATCAACGCTTTTGCGCTGCCCGGCGGATTCATTGGCATCCATACCGGATTGATACTCGCTGCGCAGAGCGAGTCGGAGGTGGCCGGCGTAGTCGGGCATGAAGTGGCGCATGTGACGCAGCGCCATATCGCACGGATGATCAATCAGCAAGGGCAGAGCCAACTGATGTCTATCGCGGCGCTGGCGGTCGCCATACTGGCAGCCCGTTCGAATTCCCAGGCGGCTGAGGCCGCAATGGCCTTCGGACAGGCGGGGGCCATCCAGAGTCAACTCAACTTCACTCGCGACAATGAGCGGGAAGCCGATCGGGTCGGGCTGCAACTGCTGGATGGTGCGGGGTTTGATCCCCGCGGCATGGCGGTATTTTTTGAGCGCATGCAGCGCGCCACGCGCATTTATGAGGGTGGTGCGCCGGCTTATTTGCGTACGCACCCGCTGACCTATGAGCGTATAGCCGATATCCAGAGTCGCACGGAGGGGCTGTCCTACAAGCAGGTGCCTGACAGTCTGGATTTTCAGCTGATACGCGCCAAATTGCGTTCTGAAACCGATACGCCGCGCGACGCGGTTGCATTTTTTGAAGCCAGTCTTGCCGAACGTAAATTTCTGTCCGAAACGGCCAGCCGTTATGGTTTGGTGGCCAGCCTGATCCGGGCGCGCGATTTTCCCCGGGCACAGCGTGAAATGGCAGCGTTGCGGAAAACACCGTCCGCAATCATCGAGAATCTGGCGTGTCGCCTTGCCGATGCGGCGGGTGGGGCGGATAAAGCGCTCAAATGTTATCAGGAGGCCAGTCGCGCGTATCCGGGCGCGCGCGCGCTTTTTTACGGACACGCAGAGCAGTTGCTGAAGACGCGGCAGATCGCCGCGGCGCTGCAATTGCTCAATGGCAGGGTGCAGGCGCAACCGCATGAAGTTCGGCTATATCAGTTGCAGGCCCAGGCTTATGCGGCGCAGGGCAACAGCCTGCTGCAGCATCGTGCGCAAAGCGAGGCCTACGTACGTGCGGGCCTGCTTGTTCCCGCTATCGAGCAGTTGCAGATTGCTCTGAAAGCCGGAGGAGGCGATTTTTACCAGTTATCCGCCATAGAAGCCCGGTTGCGCGAACTACGCCGGATGCGGGCCGAGCAGGATCGCAAGCGTTAGGGCAGCGGCCAGTGTCCCTTTTTGCCAGTCGGCGCGTCCCCCGATTTAGTGCTATTTTTACCGGATGAGCAACGATATAGGCACGGACACCACACCGCTTCCCGCCGCGACGCGGAAATTTGGCAAATACGAGGTCATCAGGGAGCTTGGCCGCGGCGCGACCAGTGTGGTTTACAAGGCTTACGATCCCTTCCAGAGTCGTGAGGTTGCGGTCAAGGCGGTATTTCCCGATGCGCTCGGGGATAAGGAATATGGCCGCCGCTACCGCAAGCTGTTCGTGACCGAGGCGTCACTCGCAGGCAAGCTGTCGCATCCCCATATTGCAGCCATCTATGACGCGGTATCCGATGACGAGGCGAGTTATATCGTCATGGAATACGTCGATGGCACCACGCTTGAGCCCTATTCCCGAGTCGCCAATTTGCTGCCGCTGACCCGGGTGCTTGAAATCATTTACAAATGCGCACGGGCGCTGGACTACGCCGCCCGCGAAGGTGTTATTCATCGTGACATCAAGCCGGCCAACATTCTGCTGGCAGGTGAAGCCGACATCAAGATCTCGGATTTTGGCGCAGCGCTGAATGCGGCCAGCGATTCGACGCAGATTACCGGAGTGGGTTCACCGGCCTACATGTCTCCGGAGCAGGTGCGGGAACAGCAATTGACGTATCAGACCGATATTTTTTCGCTGGGAGTGGTGTTTTATCAATTGCTCACCGGACGGTTGCCGTTTCTCGGCACCAACAACTACAGCATCATTTACCAGATCATCAATGTTGATCCCGCGCCGCCCAGTCAATTTCGGAATGAGGTGCCGCCGCAGATAGACGCCATAGTGCTGCGCATGCTGCAGAAAAATACCGCAGACCGGTATCAGACCTGGGGCGATCTGGCCGGCGATCTGGTTGACGTGCCTGGTGAAACCAGGGGCAAGACGCGGGGCGACGGCATGCCAGAAGCGGAGAAGTTCGATACGCTGCGCAAGCTCGATTTTTTCCGTAACTTCAGCGATGTCGAGTTGTGGGAGGTGCTGCGGCTGGCGAAATGGCATCGCCTGCCGCGTGAATCAGTGCTTATTCAGGAGGGTGACATCGGTTCCTCGTTTTTTATTCTTTCCACCGGAGAAGTCGAGGTGCGCAAGCAGGGCAAGCTGCTGACGGTGCTGAAGGGCGGGGAGTGTTTTGGCGAAATGGCCTATCTCGGCAAGCAGAAGTTCCAGCGCTCTGCGAGTGTGGTGTCCATTGCCGAAATCGTTGTCATTGAAATTCGTGCTGAAACACTGCCTCAAGCTTCCGAATTGTGCCGTCACCATTTCAATGGCGCGTTCCTGGAACTGCTGGTCGATCGTTTGTCCGCGGCCAACCTGCGCCTTTCCCAACTGCTGGCGGATACCAACGTCAGCATTTACTGATTGCGCAGTTATTTTCCCAGGGCCGGGGACGAGGAGTAGTGGGCCATTTCGGTACGGTCGCGCCAGGTTTTTTCGTCTAACAGGGCGGCAGGCACACTGCGAATGTGTTCTGGGGGCACAATTTCTGTGGATGCGATTCTGGTCACTTCCGTATAGCTTATTTTGCGCAATGTGCCATCGGCACCTTGCAGGCGCACGATCATGAACGGATCGTGTATTCGATGGACGTAGATCGTTGCGGGAATCACACGGCCATCAGGTTGCTGCCAGGCAATGGTGTAACGGGTATTGGCTTGGAAGTCGGTTTTTTCCATGGAAAACCTCTGACAGGCATGCCTCAGGCAATGTCCCGCCTATAAGTAATTGATTTTACTTGTTTGATATTTCAGTCAGGCGCCCGTGGTTTAGCGTTTTAACACGATGGACATGCCACCAGCCGGGTGCCACGGCGAGCCTATAATCGGCATTGCAGATAGTGCTAAGCGCATGCGCCACAGTGCTGCCTTGCGACACGGTTGGATTCACAGTCCTTGCGACACGGTTGGATTCACAGTATATTAGAATTCAATGTTACGCTAATTTAATTTAAGAGGTTCACATGCAGTTCGACAAGGAACTTGATGCGCGCGGCCTGAATTGTCCGCTGCCTATATTGCGTACCAAAAAAGCGCTGACTGATATGACCACCGGGCAGGTATTGAAGATCATGGCCACGGATCCCGGTGCGGTAAAGGATTTTCAGGCATTTGCGAAACAGACCGGCAATGAATTGCTGTCCTCGGACGCGGCGGACAAGGAATTCACTTTTTTCATGAAAAGGAAGTAGCGCGGAAGCGTGTGCAACCATGGCGACCTACGCGGAAATGAGCGCAGTGTTCGAGGATATCAAGAGTGATATCCGCTACGACCATGAGTTGAATGGCTGCCTTAACTGCGGCATCTGTACCGCGACCTGTCCGTCGGCGCATTTCTACGATTACAGCCCGCGCGAGATTGTCCAGCTGTTGTGGACTGAAAACGTCGAGCAGATTTACGACGCAATGCAGGAGAAAATCTGGGCCTGCGCGCAATGCATGACCTGCGCGGCGCGTTGTCCGTTCAAGAATTCTCCCGGCGGGCTGGTCGCCATCATGCGCGAAGTGGCGATCAAGCACGGCTTCCAGTCGGCCAAGGATGTATTGCGCCCCTTTGGTCGCGTGATGCTGAAGCTAATTACTACCGGCAACCAGTTGTCCCCCGACATGATCCAGCCGGATCATTTTCCCGATTGGGGTCCGAACATACAAAAAGTCAAAGGCGACCTGAAGACTTTGCGCAAGGCGATCCCGGTGCGTACGTTGCAGACCACTGATACCGCCTGGGAAGTATCGCTGAAGACTTCAGTCGAGATGTACACCATCTGGGAAATGACGGGTGTGCTCGACTCCCTGGAGACGATGGACGAGAATTTGTTTGACGTGATCCAGGACTTTATTGAAGAGAAGCGCGAGGAATACGAGGAACTGCTGGGAGATGCCAAGGACGAGGACTGAGGTTTAAACGGGCGTTTGCGGCACGTCATGGCGGGCTTGCCATGGCGACCACCTGAGGAGGTAGTCATGAACAACGATCAGCATCCCAGCGACGGCACAGGCATCGCTGGCCACGGTTCTTTTTTTCAGCCGACCAACCTGTCGCCTGAAGATGCTGCCAAGGCCACGCAGTGGGTAGAGAAACATGTGGACCGGCGCACCATGGACCTGTCCGAGCGCATGGACGATGTGCGTGATCACATGTGGCAGTTGGAGAAGGAGGGCGAGATCATCGTTCACCGGGTTTCCGACGCGCATAAGCCAATTGATGTGCAGACCCTGTTCGGCTGGAACAAGAAAATCCCCACTGTCCAGCTCTGGCATCACAAGTCCTGCGGCCAGTGCGGCAATATTCCAGGTTATCCGACAGCATTGCTGTGGACCATGAACAAGCTGGGCCTGGTGCCGGGCAAGGATTATCTCGATGAAACCGACCAGACTTCGTGTACGGCGTGGAACTACCACGGCTCGGGCATCGGCAATCTGGAATCGCTGGCGGCGGTATTCCTGCGCAATTTCCATCAGGCTTACGTCTCAGGTAAGAACCACGGCCATGAACCCGGTCATTTCTTTCCGCTGGTGCATTGCGGCACCTCGTATGGCAATTACAAGGAAGTGCGCAAATACCTGATTGAATCGCCGCAGCTGCGCGAGAAAGTCAGAAAAATACTCGGCAAGCTGGGGCGGCTGGTTGACGGCAAACTGGTAATCCCCGAAGAGATCGTGCACTACTCCGAGTGGGTGCATGTGATGCGCAAGCGCATTGCCTCGGAATTGCAGACCATCGACGTGTCCAAGCTGCGCGTGACGGTGCACACCGCTTGCCATTACTACAAGATGGTGCATGAGGATGCGATTTACGATCCGACCGTGCTCGGCGGTAACCGCACGGCCGTGGGCACTTCGGTGGCCGAAGCGCTGGGAGCCCAGGTGATCGATTACTCGACCTGGTATGACTGCTGCGGTTTCGGTTTCCGCCACATCATATCCGAGCGTGAATTTACGCGTTCCTTCACCATGGATCGCAAGATCAAGGTGGCTCGTGAAGAAGCCAAGGCCGATGTGATGCTGGGCATCGACACTGGCTGCATCACCACCATGGACAAAAACCAGTGGATCGGCAAGGCGCATGACCAGAATTATTCGATGCCGATCATGGCCGATATCCAGTTTGCCGCGCTGGCCTGCGGCGCCGATCCGTTCAAGATTGCCCAGTTGCAGTGGCATGCCAGTCCCTGCGAGGAAGTCGTCGAAAAAATGGGTATTTCCTGGGACGAATCCAAGCGCAATTTCGAGGCCTATCTGAAAGAGGTCGAGGCCGGCAATATCGAATATCTCTACGACCCCGAACTCGCGATAAGCAGGTAAGAAGATGAATGACACCGTATTGATCATAGGTGCCGGCCCGACCGGTCTGTCCGCTGCCGCAGGCGTGGCTTCCGTAGGCAAGCGCGTGGTGCTGGTGGAGAAGGAAAACAAGCTGGGCGGAGCGCCCATCATTTCCGGTTACGCCAAGCTGGTGCCCTCGGGCGAGTGGGCCAAGGACGCCATTGGCCGCATGGTCAAACGCGTCGAAGACGATGCCCGCGCCACCATACACAAAGGTGCCACGGTGGCCAAACTCGATGGTGACTTCGGTAATTTCACCGCTACGTTGTCGAACGGACAGACGATCAATGCCGGATCCGTGATTCTGGCCACGGGTTTCACACACTTTGATTCCATCAACAAGCCTGAATGGGGTTTTGGTACCTACGAGGACGTAGTCACCACTACCCAAGTTGAGCAGATGGTGGTTGCCGGGAAGATCGCCTGCCCGTCGGACGGGCGCACGCCGGAGCGCGTATGCATACTGCTGTGCGTGGGCTCGCGCGACCGCCAGATCGGCCGCGAATGGTGTTCGAAGATTTGTTGCACGGTCTCGACCAATCTGGCCATGGAAATCAAGGAGCTGTCGCCGAAGACCGACGTGTACATTTATTACATGGATATCCGCACCTACGGATTGAACGAAGACAAGTACTACTGGCGTTCGCAGGAAGAGTTTCACACCAAATTCGTCAAGGCCCGGATCGCTGAAGTGACGCAGGCTGCAGACGGGCGATTGCTGGTCAAAGGTGAAGACACGCTGGTCAAGCGCCCGATCGTGATTCCGTTTGATCTGGTGGTGCACGCCATCGGCATGGATCCCAATCTCGACAATCCGGAGATTGCCAAGGTGTTCGGCGTTGAACTCGAACATCATGGTTTCATGAAGCGCGGCGAGCATTACACCTCCACATTTTCCACTTCGCGGCGCGGCATTTACGTTGGCGGTTCGGCGTTGGGGCCTGAAGATATCGACACCTGTATCGCGCACGGACTGAGCATGGCCATGCGCGCGGTCGGCGATCTGACCAGTGCTGCGCAGAAGGCGGCCTGAAGGTAGGGCCTGTTAACCATCATTTCGTGAGATGCGTTGTGACCAAAATCGTCGATGGCAAGGCGCTTGCCGCAGCCCATATCGGGAATATGGGAAAGGCAAGCAACGCGGCCAGCGACGATTTTGGTCACAACCCGGAGGGACGGAACGATTTGGCCCCATGGCGTTGTCGCGCCTTCGCTTATTTGCCTATGGGCAAACCGCGCTCGGCGCTCCTAGCCCTGAGTCCAAATCGTCTCCGTCGCACTCATGAAATAATGGTTAACAGGCCCTAGCGATGCTCTGGTTTGGAAAACGCGCAGCATCGAAGGCAATCGCCGTGGTCACGGTCGAAGTCGTGCCGATGGATTTGCCAGTGCCGCTGGATCCGGGGGTGTTTCAGCGGCATTTCGCCGCGCTGCTGGCGGGCATGGAGCAGGACGGCGGAGCTGACAGTTTTCTCGCGGCGCTGTCTGCCAAGCGGCAGGCAGTGATGGATGCGCGCGAATGTGCGCAACAAAGCACTTTCGGGTTGTCTGCATTGGAATGCGTGCTGGCGCTGGTATTTACTGCGCGCCGCAAACTGTATCCGGCGCTGGCGGAACTGGGTGACGAGCGTGTCGCTGCATTGATGCACGGACTGTGGTTCGGCGCGGCGTCACCGGGCGAGCGGTTGCAACAGTTCGTTGATGCGATGCCTGGCGCGGTGAGCGGCACCCGGGAAAGCGTCAAGGCCGCTGCCAAGCTGCGCCGTGCAGCCTGGGATTTTGCTGCCGAGATGCTGCATTACGGCGAGGCCGAGCGTTATCCGCTGATGTCGCACTGGGTGTGGGATCAGGCGACCCAGAGCGGGGCATTGCGCGAATTTGTCCGCGGTGGTGACGCCATGCGCGAAGTGCCTTTCAGCAACGACCCCGCACTGTTCGAGGCTGCACGCCATTGGCTCGCAGCACAGCTTGCAGTGCAGGGCATTTATCGCGACGAGGCGCTGTGGATCAACCTGGTGCTGGGTCAGGGTTATCTGACGTACTTCCGCTCGATGACGGAAGGCAGTCTGGGCGCCGATTTCGGACGTGGCGTTCCGCCCAATGAACAATTAAAGCGCCTGCTGGGTATAGATGCCGAGCCAGGGGCGCGACCAGACCGCGTCAAGAAATCGCAGGTATCTGCATCACCGGCAGGGACACACTGACATTTTTTTGGAATGCAACGCATGATGAATTTTGTAGACGCGAGTGATATTGACATGCGCGTTCTGGCAGTAAGCTGGAGGCGTGTGCGCTTACTCGCTACGCGCTCGCCCATCATTTTTGTAACGGACCGCTAATGGCTATTCACGAAAAATCGCTGGTCGCCCCCGGCGACCTGATGACCAAGGACAAGCTAGTGGTCGATGGTGTCGATGTGTCCGGGCACTGGAACACCATGATGAAGCCGCGGTACATCAGCGACTACGACCCCGACTTCTTCAAGACCATACAGTCCTATCCGGGCGGCGAGAAGGTTCATCGCTGCTGGCAGTGTGGCTCCTGCACCAACTCGTGCACGATGTACGCAATCAACACGGACTTCAATCCGCGTTACTGGATCTACCTGACCAATCTCGGCATGAAGGACGAGATACTCAAGGACAAAGACATCATCTGGCAGTGCGTGTCCTGCAATAAATGCACCAACATCTGTCCCAAGGATGTGAACCCGGAAGGGGTGATGAAAGCGCTGCAGCACTGGATGGAAGACGAAGGCCATGTGCAGAAGTCGAATTCCACGTTGTTCGACGAGGAATTTACCCGCCAGTGCCTGGAGCGCGGTCGCATCGAGGATACCGAGGTCATCCAGAATTTCTTCAAGAAAACCGGACAGGATATCGTGCAGCTGATCAAGACCGGCTGGCTGGGCATCATGGTGGCGCGCATGAACAAGTGGCCGTTGCTGCAGGAAGGCCGGATCGGCGCATTTCTTGCCCGCATGCCGATCGCCGGCCCGTTGCAGATGGGATTGGCGATGGTGTTCAAGCCGCGCACGAAGTCATGGGGGCACACCGGTGAGGTGTTGCGCCAGTACGTAGCCGAACAAAAAGCCAAGGCAGGCACACATAAAGCGGGGACACACAAAGTGGATACAAATCGGGTGGAGACAAATCAAGCATGACCAAAGTTGCCTATTATCCGGGATGCGCGCTGGAAGGTTCGGGCGGCCCCTATGATCGTTCCACGCGGGCGCTGGTCGATGCGCTGGACCTGGAAATGGAAACCCTGAAGGACTGGAACTGCTGCGGCGCGATGGAAGTGAAAAATATCCATCCCATGCTGCAGACCTACATGTCGGCGCGCAACATGGCGATTGCCGCCGAAAAAATGGGCTTGAATACCGTGATGGCGCCGTGCAATGGCTGTTATCACAACTTGAAGAAGGCCGAGTACGAGTGCGCAACCTCGCCCGAGGCGATGCAGACGGTGCAGGATCTGGCGAAGAAAGCCGACGACCCGGTTTACAACGGCGATGTGCGCACCTTGCATCTGCTCGAATGGCTGATGGAGGAACTCGGTCCGGAAGGCATCAAGGCGCGCATCCGCAAAAATCTGAATGGACTGAAGATCGCCAACTATTACGGTTGCATGTACACGCGGCCACGGCAGATTTTTCCGGAGAAGGATCAGGGGCCCGGCTCGGAGTCGAGCAACAAACCGCATTTCATGGACGACCTGCTGCAGGCAGCAGGTGCGGAAAATGTAGATTTTCCTTTAAAAACAGCATGTTGTGGCGGGGCTCATACCTTGTCGGATTCTGACACTTCCACGCAACTGGTATTGAATCTGCTACAGGCCGCGGAAGAGTCGGGCGCCGAAGTCATCGCGACGGAATGTCCGACCTGTCACTCCGGTCTCGAAATGCACCAGGTGCGCGCCGAGACTCAGTTCGGCATCAAGACCAAGGTCAAGGTCATTTACTTCACCCAGTTGCTCGGGTTGGCGCTGGGCCTGTCACCGCGCAAGCTGGCGATACACGAGAATGTCAGTGATTCGCTGGACCTGTTGCATGAGAAAGGCGTGATCTGATTCATCGCAACAGGCGGCACGGACGACGGTTACACTAGCTTTATGGAATGCAATGGTTGCGAATTTCGTCCCGAACTTTACTACGATGCCGAGTTCCAGATCTGGGTGCGGATCGAGGAACAGGGCGAACTGGCCGTGGGCATGACCGATATCTCGCAAAGCATTGCCGGCAAGATCATGCATGTGCGGGTACGGCGCCCCGGCACGGCGCGACCCGCCGGCAAACCGGTGGCGACCATAGAAAGCGCGAAATGGGCGGGCCCGGTGCCCAATCTGTTCGACTGCACGATCGCCAGTGCCAACATCGAAGTGCTGGAACATCCGGCTCTGCTCAATCACCAGCCCTACGCGGCGTGGATTGCGCGGGTGGCCCCGGCGCAAACGGTGGAGCAGGCACTGGTTGGGCTGGTCACCGGTGATGCGGCGTGGGCGGGTTATCAGGCGCGTTGTGTACGTGACAGCATTACCTGCAAACGGCTGCCGGCATGAGCGACGATCGCCATTACCTGGATCAGGACGAAAAAACGGTGGTCATTGTGATGACCAGCGGTCCCTCACAGCGCCATCGTTGCGCAACACCGTTCTACATGGCGGCGATCATGGCGTCGATGGATGCCGACGTGAAGCTGTTTTTCACGATGGAAGGTGTCAAACTCTGCCAGAAGGGCGTGCCGGAGCAGTTGACGGCGATGGATGGTGGCAAGACCATTGTTGAATTCATGCGTGATGCCAAGGCCGCCGGCGTAAAATTTTACATGTGCCGCCCGGCGATGCCGGGCTACGAAATGGAGGTCGACGATGTCATCGCTGAAGTCGATGAGCTGTCGAGCGGTGGTGAATTGGCCGACCTGATCCTGAGTTCCGACAAGGTGCTGTTTTTCTGAGATTTTCGTTTTAAGCAATCACGATACTCGCCATCGAGAGGAGATAGACCATGGCTTCAGTCAAAGGCTGCAACATTCCGGATGATCTGTATTACAACGTCGAAACCAATGTATGGGCGCGCAAGGAAGCCGACGGCACGGTCACCATCGGTATGACCGCCTATGCTGCTGCGCTGGCAGGGCAGGTGGTGTCCTGCACGCCGAAGAAAGTCGGCCGCAGTGTGGATATGAACAAATCGGCGGCAACTGTGGAGTCCGGCAAATGGGTGGGGCCGGTCAAGGCACCGGTGGCGGGCGAGGTGGTGGCCATCAATGACACCTTGTCTTCGGCGCCGGGCACGATCAACAGCGATCCCTATGGTTCGGGCTGGATGGTCAAGATGAAACCGGGTAACTGGGATGCGGATTCCGCAGCACTGATCACCGGTGGTGCCGTGGCGGCCGCATTCGAAGCCAAAATGACTGCTGAAGGTTTTGCCGGTTGTGGGGCGTGAAATCCGAGCAGGGTGACTGCGTGAAGGGTGAAGAGTGAACGCTACCTGGCAGCAAATCGGCGGCAGCATCGAAGCGCTGGATGGTGTCGAACTGGACGCCGGGCTGGTGGCGCAGATCGAGCGTGCCGGCATGGCTATGCAGCCGCGCATTAATTTTTACACCCCGACGTTCAAGTCGTATGCGACCTCCGAACTCGCCGGTTGCGGCAAGAGTGCGTGGCCTGCGGTGTCGATCACCGGTGGCGAGTGCGCGCTGGCCTGCGACCATTGCAAGGCGAAAATCCTCGAGCCGATGATCCCGGCGCGCACGCCGGAAGCGCTGTGGCGCGTGGTCAACGAACAGATTGCTGCGGGTGCGCAGGGGATGCTGTTGACCGGCGGTTCCAACCACAGCAATGAAGTCGAGTACGACGACTATTACCCGGTCGTGCGGCGGATCAAGGATGCGTTTCCGGCGTTCAAGATCGCACTGCATACCGCGCTGGTCGACGAACGCATTGCCGGTAACATGGAAGCCGCCGGCATCGATGCTGCGATGATGGATGTCATTGGGGCGCAGGACACGATTTCGCAGGTTTACCACCTGAAGCGCAGCGTTACTGATTTTGAGCGTTCGCTGCAATGCCTGGTGGCGACTTCAATGAAAGTGGTGCCGCACATCGTCATCGGCCTGCACTACGGGCGCCTGCTCGGTGAGTGGGAGGCGCTGGAAATCGTGGCGCGCCACCAGCCATCAGCCCTGGTGCTGGTGGTGGTGATGCCGTTTTATGCGCCGGCACAGCGGCCGTTTATCACGCCGGATGCACGGCAGGTCGGGCGGTTTTTCATGGATGCCCGTCGCCGGCTGCCGGACCTGCCGCTGCTGCTGGGCTGTGCCCGCCCGCCGGGCCGGGTCAAGGTGGAAATCGACAGCTATGCGGTGATGGCGGGCCTCAATGGCATTGCCCATCCGGCCGACGGCGTCGTCGAGCTGGCGGTGCGCCTGGGTCGCGATGTGCGGGTGACGCCGGCGTGCTGCTCAATTGCGGTGGGTGATGAGGTCATGGCGTTGGAACAGGAGTCCGGCATGCGCGTTGATCTGCAGGATCTGATTGCCGAGCAGCGGGTTGCCAGGCAGCACGCAAAGCTGCGCACTACCGGCAAGCTGGCTGGCATCCCGATTGTGACCGGCTGACGAACATGAGCCACTGGCGCGTCATCGATACGGGGCTCAGGCCGGCGGCGCAGAACATTGCGCTGAACCGGGCGCTGCTGGAGGCGCGCCAGGCCGAGGAAATTCCGAGCACGCTGCGCTTCCTGCGCTTCACGCCTTCCGCGCTGCTGGGGTACCACCAGAGCGCGGAACAGGAACTCAATCTCGATTATTGCCACGAGCAGGGCATCACGGTGCAGCGGCGCATCACCGGCGGCGGTGCGATTTATTTCGATGAAACCCAGATCGGCTGGGAACTGTATTTGCACAAGCGCGATTTGGGCACGGCAGACATGCAGGTCATTTCACAACGCATCTGCCATGCCGCGGCGACGGCCATCAGTGCGCTGGGGGTGGATGCCCGCTTTCGTCCGCGCAACGACATTGAAGTCGATGGCCGCAAGATTTCCGGCACCGGCGGCGCGTTCGACGGCGATGCATTGATGTTCCAGGGCACGCTGCTGATCGAATTCGATGTCGAGAAAATGCTGCGGGTGTTGCGCATTTCCGCCGAAAAATTGTCGGACAAAACGATTGCATCTGCCCGTGACCGGGTAGCCAATCTGAAAGATCTGCTCGGCCGGCGGCCCGATGCGGGGCTGATCCGCAGCAATATGGTCGAGGCCTTCGAAAGCACGTTCGGTGTTGAATTCAGTGACGGCGATCTGACGCTGTCGGAACACCAGCGTTATCAGGAAGCGCTGAAAGAAATTGACCATCCCGACTGGGTGGGGCTGGTCAATCGCCCGGCTGCCGACATGCCGATACTCGAAGCGGCGCAGAAATTCGCGGGCGGACTGTTGCGCGCAGCCGTGACCTTTGATGTGACCACCCGCACCCTGCGCCAGGTCTGGTTTACCGGCGACATATTCATCAATCCGCGGCGGACAATCGCGGACTTGGAAGCTGCGCTGCGTGACCTGCCGCTGGACCGGTTGGAACAGAAAGTTGCAGCATTTTTCGCTGGTAGATCGGTGGACATGCTGACCTTGGCCCCGGTGGACTTTGCGGACGTGATCCGGCTGGCATTAAAACAGCCACTGCTGGCGGCGAACCCATGACGATGCGCGACTGCGATGTGCTGGTGGTCGGGCTGGGACCCGGCGGCGGTGCTGCGGCTGCCGCTGCGACCCGCGCCGGTCTGCGTGTGGTAGCGATAGACCGCAAGCGGGAAATCGGCGCGCCGGTGCAATGCGCGGAATTTATCCCGTTGCCGTTGTCGCGTCATGCGCAAGGGCCGGATGTGCTGGCGCAACGGATTACGGCGATGAAAAGCGTGTTGCCCTCCGGCGCTGTGACGGATACGCCGTTCACCGGACTGATGGTTGACCGTGCGGCTTTCGACCGCGCGCTGGCGCAGTCGGCCGTTGCCGCCGGTGCGGCCGTGCATGCTGCCAGCGTGCTGGATGCCCTGGATCACACACAACACATCGCGAGTGTCAGAGGCCCCGCAGGACCATGGTCGCTGCACTACCGGGTGTTGATTGCCGCCGACGGACCGCACTCCACGGTGGCGCGCCTGCTCGGTCTGCCGCCGCTGCAGACGGTCCACACCCGCCAGTACACCGTGCCGTTGCTGCGCCCCTTCAACGATACCGATATCTGGTTGTCTCCGGCTTATCCCGGCGGTTACGCCTGGCTGTTTCCGAAAGGCGATCGTGCCAACCTGGGACTCGGCATGGACGCCGACATCAACGCCGACATGAAGACGCCGCTGGATGCCTTGCATCGCACGCTCGCTGCCGAGGGCCGCGTGGGCACGGAAGTTCTGGTGCGTACCGGTGGTGCGATACCGGTCGGTGGCTTGCGTGCGCAGCTTGCGGTGGGTAACGCCCTGCTGGTTGGCGATGCCGCGGGCCTGACGCATCCCATCACCGGCGCCGGTATTGCTGCCGCAGTAACCAGTGGTGAAGCAGCGGCTGACGCAGCGCGCGCGTACATTGCGGGTGACGTTGCGGCACTGGCAGATTACGACGAGGAACTGCGCGATCAATTCGGCGAGTCGCTGGCTCGCGCGGTGGCGCGTCGCGCTGAACTCGCGCGAGTTTGGAATACGACGGCTGCGAACGACGATGTCGCACATCGCCGTAGTTGGATTGCTTTTGACGACTACTACCGGGCGCCGCTCACGGCGCAATCAATATAAAATGTCAATAAAATCAACTACTTATATACTACTATCAGTGCTGTTGCTGAATGCGGAACTGGCGTTGGCACAGGACGCCACCTTTTCAACCAGGGCGCTGACGCTGGAAACTGCACAGAAGGCCGCGCAGGCGGCGTTGAAAAAATGCCGCGATGATGGTTTTCAGGTTGCGGTTGCGGTGGTGGATCGCAGCGGGATCACACAGGTGATGTTGCGGGATCGTTTCGCCGGCCCGCATACGCCAGGCATGGCCGCAGACAAGGCGTGGTCGGCGGTGACGTTCCGTACCAACACCGTGGATCTGGACCGCGTCAGCCAGCCGGGTATGCAACAAAGCGGCATTCGCCACCGTCCGCGCGTCGTGGTCGTCGCCGGCGGCATGATCATTGAAGGCGCGGGTACCTTGCTCGGTGGCATCGGCGTATCCGGTGCGCCGGGCGGGGACCGTGACGACCTCTGCGCCAAAGCCGGCATCGCCGCCATCCAGGACAGCATTGATTTTTAAGGAAACAGCATGGATACCATAGCCGACAACGTACAACCGATCCGCTTCTACCGGCCGGACTATCACATCAAGACGCCGGAAATGCGCTCGCCGGAATACGTGCAGATGAGCACGGCGGCGGCTATTACGCTGGGGCTGGTGGCAGGCAAGATGCACCGCACGGCGTGCACACATTGCCTGAATCTGCTGGTGACCTACCCCGAGGGTTGCCGTGCGAATTGCGCTTACTGCGGTCTGGCCCGCCATCGCGAGGAAGCGCGCGACTACGCTGACCGTAATTTCATTCGTGTGGACTGGCCGACGGCGCGTTATGACGAAGTGATTGCGCGGGTGCAGGCTGGCGCCGACAAAGGGCAGTTCCAGCGCATGTGCATTTCGATGATCACGCATCCCAACTCCAATGACGACACGTTCGTGTTGCTGGAGAAGTGGGTGCGCGCGGTGCCGCAGGTGCCGGTATCCATACTTTCCAATCCGACCACGCTGGAGAAGGACGACCTGATCCGCATGCGGGACCTGGGCGCCGACATTTTTACCGTGGCGCTGGATGCAGTCACCCCGGAAATTTTCGAGCGCACGCGCGGCAAAGGCGTCGACAGTCCGCACAAATACGAACATTACTGGCGCGCCATCGAATGGGCGGCTGAAATCTACGGTCCGGAAAAATTCGGCGCGCACCTGATCGGCGGCATGGGCGAGACCGAGCGCGAGATTCTTGATGTGGCGCAGAAAATCCGCGACATGGGTGGGCACAACCACATGTTTGCGTTTTACCCGGAGAAAGGTTCGCTGATGGAAGACTGGCCGCCGGTCGACCGCGGCCAGTGGCGGCGGGTACAACTCGCGCGCTATATCATCGATTACGCCGGCGGAAATTTCCGCGACATGCGTTTCGATGAAGAGGGGCGCGTGATCGAGTATGGCGTCCCGCAGGCCAAACTCGAGTCACTGATCAGCTCCGGCGTGCCTTTCCAGACCTCGGGTTGTCCCGGCAAGGAAGACAATATCTCGGCGTGCAACCGGCCATTTGGTGATTCCAGCCCGACCGACATCCTGTCTTTCCCGTTTGCGTTGAAGAAGCGCGATGTCAAAAAAATCCAGCGACAACTGGATGGCGAAGATGTCCATGCGGGTTTGTGATGGCTAACGCTGCAGTTTGTTTTAACAGAGATGTAAAAAGGTATTTTGTAATCAATCGGATACTTTCCACTTTCTGCAATCTGTCTTCGCGTTTAAGCTGCTGATTTATCCCCCTGCGCTGCGCTGATACACAAAAAAATTTACTGGTAAAACGTAATCAGGTATATCATTATTTTCGAATGTAACGATATAGATGGGTGCCGCTGCTGTTGCCTGGACGGATGCGCGTCCTGAGGAGGAAGTATGGGTACCAACTTTGATCCGGCTTCAATAGACGCATTTATCCGCCAGCGTGTCGATGAAGTCTTCGATGAAAAACTCGAAGAAAGACTCGCGGCGATCCAGGCCAAACGCACACCCTCGATGACCATCATCGCGACCAAGGGCACGCTGGACTGGGCTTATCCGCCGTTTATCCTGAGTTCCACTGCTGCCGCGCTGGGCTGGGATGTTTCAATTTTTTTTACCTTCTACGGCCTGCAACTGCTGCGGAAGGACCTTGGGCAACTGAAGGTCAGTCCGCTGGGTAATCCGGGCATGCCGATGAAAATGCCGTTCGGACCGGACTGGTTCAAGGCGGTCAACTGGAATGTTCCCAACTTCATCCAGGCCGGGGTGCCGGGCTACGAGTCGCTGGCAACAGCGCTGATGAAAAAAACAATCAGCAACAACGGTGTGGCTGAAATCGGCGAACTGCGTGACCTGAGCCTGGAGGCCGGAGTCAACCTGATCGGTTGCCAGATGACGGTCGACCTGTTCGGCTTCAAGCACGAAGACTTCATCCCCGAAGTCAAGGAGTACTGCGGTGCGGCCTCGTTCCTGCCGATGGCGCAGCAATCAGATGTCAGCCTGTTCATGTAATCAAACCAAAGTCAAAAACTAAACCAACGCAATTCCACTCTGGAGGGGACCATGCGCAATAAAAAGACAGCTTCAGCAGTTGCACTGGCAGTGGCGGGCTCGTTAACAGCGGGAGCTGCAAACGCGACGGACGGTTATTTTTCTCATGGTTATGGCATGAAGGCCAAAGGTCGCGGCGGCGCATCTACCGCAATGACTACTGACACGTTTGGTGGTGCGAACAACCCGGCGACCATGGTTTGGGTCGGTGATCGCATGGACCTCGGTGTCGATCTGTTCAGACCGGATCGCAAGGCCAGCCGTGTCGGCAGTACGGCCGGAGTGGACGGTGCCTCTGACGGCAACGACACGACCAACTTTGTGATCTCCGAGTTTGGCTATAACAAGCTGATCAAGCCCGATCTGTCCGTGGGTGTCACTGTATATGGTAACGGTGGCATGAACACGGATTATTCGGGCAATGCAGTCGCCAGTTGCGCCGCCTTGGGCGGGGGGCGCCTGCCAATCTGTTGTGTGGCAACGGCAATCTCGGCGTCGATCTGTCGCAGCTGATCATCGCGCCAACCGCTGCCTACAAGGTCGATCAACAGCATTCTATCGGCGTGTCGCCGTTGATTGCCTACCAGCGCTTCAAGGCTTACAGACTGCAACCGTTTGCCGTGATTTCCTCTGATCCGTCCAACCTGACCAACAAGGGCTATGACAGCGCCTGGGGTTTTGGCGTGCGTCTGGGGTGGCTGGGCAAGTTATCGGACACGCTGAGCGTGGGAGCAGCATATTCAACGAAGATCAAAATGGGTGAATTCGACAAGTACCGCGGCCTTTTTGCGGAACATGGCGGCTTTGATATTCCAGAAAACTATAACTTTGCATTGCTTTCAAGGCGACGCCTGCGATGACCATAGCTGCAGATTATCAGCGTATCAATTACGGCAAGATCAAGTCGGTCGGGAATCCCAGCAACCAGGGCGGGTGTACGCGGACCGCGCCGAGAGGCCCGGGTGTGGGTGCGGGCTGTCTCGGTGCCAGCAGTTCAAGTATCGGTTTCGGATGGGATGACGTAAACGTTATCAAGCTCGGTGTTGAGTATGCCTACAGTAACAAACTCTTGTTGCGTGCGGGGTATAACCATACCGACAACCCGATCCAGTCGCGTGATGTGACGTTCAATATACTGGCGCCCGGCGTGGTGCAGGATCATGCGACGCTGGGCTTCACCTACGCGATGCAGGGCGGATCTGAAGTCACCATGGCCTACATGCATGCGTTCAAGAAGTCTGTTACGGGGCCGGCAAACAATCCTTATTTCCAGGTGGGCGGTACGGAAACCATCACCATGTCCCAGAATTCTCTGGGCATCGCCTGGGGACAGAAGTTCTGACCTGGCGGGAATCCGGACCTGAAGCCCCTCTGCGGCGGGGCTTTTTTCTTGCGGTAGCGGCGGCCGTGCGGCACCATAGGCTCAATATGCGCGAGGTAAGACAATGAAAAGCATCAAGATCGCCGACGCGGGCAATCTGCGTAACGAGGTGGCGAAATACAAGAAAGGCAAAAAACTCGACATACGCCTGTTCAACCAGGTGGCACGGCTGGCCTGGCTGGGGAAAATCGTGTTGTGTCCGTTCGACCCGGATGATCCGGATTGCAAGTCGTGGTTGTTGCATCTGCAGCCGCTGGAGAGTCTGGCTGCGGAAATCATCCGTGTTGACGAGGATCTGAATGGCACGCCCTTTGCTGCACAGATCCATATCCTCGATGCGGAGCAGGGGACGCATCTTGCAGATGTTTTCCGTGCCGGCATGCAGCATCGCGCCCGCGACCTGCAAAGTCTGGCGCAGCGTGATTTTTACTTCGAGAAATATTTTACGCCGGAAGGAAAATCGAACTGATCCCTGCGCGTTTGATGGATCTCGGCTGTTTGTCGCCGCAGCGTCTGCATGCGACTTATGCGGGCATTGCGCAGGCGATGCATGCTGACAGTGTGCCGGTGCTGCTGTGGGGCACGGCGCCGGCCCATTTGTGCCTGGGGCAGAGCCAGAGTGCCTCGCGTGAACTGGCGCCGCAATTGGCTGTGCCCGTAGTGCGCCGACCGCTGGGTGGCGGTGCGGTGTGGGTCGACGAAGGCCAGTTTGTTTATGTATTGATTGCCCCTTTGCGACTTGCACCGCGGCGACCTGCGGACTGGGGTGCGTGGGCGCTGCAACCTGCCATCGCAACATTTCGGCATTTCGGGCTGGACGTGGAACGCCATGGTGAAGATTTGTGGCTGTACGATCGAAAAATAGCTGGCACGGGTTCGGCCACCATCGGGCGCGCCGCGGTCTATGCATCAAGTTTTCTGATGCATTTCCCGCATGAGCGATTTGCCTCCTGCATCGCCGGATCACAGGAATTCCGCGCCTGGCTGAGCGCTGGGTTGAGGGCGACGTTGACTGATTGGGCATCTCACGCACCTGTTCCCGTGGCAATAAAACTGCAGGAAGTATTTATTCGCAGAGTGGAGCAGGATCTGGCTTGGCACTTGCGTTCCTCACGGGTGACTGCGAATGAACGATCTGCGATTGAAGAGGCACTGCTCGAACTGCGGGATGATGATGTCTGGGACAGTGGGCAGCGTGTCCATCGTGATGGTCTCAAGCTCAACGCGGATTCACATCTGGTGGAGCGTGACGAGTGCGGACGGCGGGTACGCGAACTGGTGGTGCGTGGAAAAGTCGCGCGTCGAGCGGTAGTAACAATCTGAGGGGTGAACATGAAGCAAAGCAGATTTCGGGCGGAGCGCCGCACCTGGCTGTGCAGCGCTGCAGCTGCAACTGTCGCTGCGGCAGGCATGTTGCAACTGCGTGCGGCGCTGGCGGCTGGCACAGTGCCGCCAGGCATCGCGCGTTTCAGCGGAGATGTGCGGATCAACGGCAAACCCGCGGAGCGCGGTCAGCGGGTCGCACCCGGTGACCTGATTGTTACCGGCAAAGGTGCTGAGCTGGTGTTTGTTGTCGAGCGGGATGCATTTCTGGTGCGCGCCAGCAGCAGGATCGAGTTTGGTTCAGCCGCGGCGAAAAGCGCGATAACCCTGTTGCGCGTACTGACTGGCGCGATATTGTCGGTATTCGAAACGGGTCGTCCACGCGAGATACGCACGGCCACGGCGACCATAGGCATACGCGGCACGGGGATATACATCGAAGTCGAGCAACAGCGCACTTATGCCTGCACCTGTTATGGCGAGGCGGTGCTGACGCCGGTTGATGACCCCGGTGCTGCGGAGACTGTGCGTACGCGCAGGCACGACCAGCCGCGCTACATTTACGGCAAAGGCATGCCCAACATGATGGAGGCAGCGCCGGTCATCAATCACACGGATGTTGAACTGCAGATGCTGGAAGCCCTGGTTGGCAGAAAAGTGCCATTCGAGATGGGGACTTATTAATCGATGACACAACCTACAGTCGCGTCACGTCTTGCGCGCCGATTAGTGTTGTGCAGCAGTGATGCGGAACTGGAAGCGACACTACGCGCGGCATTGCCCGACACCTGGTCCATGGTGCGGGTGACAGATCTGGCCGAGCTGGGTGATTTTGCAGAGGTGTTGCAGTATCGCTTCTTGCTCCTCGATCTTGAAGACACTGCGTTCGACCCGCTGGATACCATTGATATGCTGCGGCGGGAACTGATGCTGAATATCGCCATTGTGTGCATAGGCGGAGAACCGGCATTGCGTGATGCGGCGCGACTGGCGCGTGCCGACCGGTTTTTCGAGCGGGCTGCCGCGGTAGAGGTGATGCAGCAATTCTGCAATCAGTACGACTGGTAACCGCAGGATCAGTCGCTGGAGCGACGCAGCAGCGTGACGATACGGCGCAGGCCGCGCCACAGCCGGGGCAGCAGCCAGAGGGCAGTCAGCAGGAACAACCCCAGCAACACGAGGAACAGCAGCGGATATTTCAGCGCCAGCCACAACCCGCCCAGAGACAAGGCGTCCTCGGCAAAGGAAGCGCTCCAGTTGCTGAAAGGTTCGGGTGAGGTATTGATCAATGCACGACTCCCGGCCTTGGTGAAATGCGCGCCCGCGGCTATCGTCCCGCCGAGCAATCCCGCAGCGAGCGCCAGTCCGGGGTCGTTGCCGGCGACGGCTGCAGCGGCCAGGAGTGCGCCGCCTGGAATGCGGATGAAGGTATGCACGGCATCCCACAGCGTATCCACGCCGGGCATCTTGTCGGCAAAAAATTCGGTCAGAAACAGCAGGCCGGAGATGGCCAGCACCCAGGGGTGCGCCAGCACCTCGAGATTGGCGGGCAGCAGATAAAGGTCGGTACGATGCAGCAGACCAAGAAAGAACAGAACGGCGTAAAAGCGCAGGCCGCTGGTCCAGCCCAGTCCGGTGATCAGTGCCAGTGCATACAGGTCCATGCCCGGGAGTCTAGCAGCGGTTGGGGATTAGGCCGGTAACGCCAAAAATAATATAAGTTATTGATTTAATTAATTATTTTAAGGCGTCGGTAGATGGGACGGAGCTCCGCACGCAACGCCGGCATACGCTGCCACAGCAGCAGCGCAGCAATTGTGCAGATACCGCCGCCGATTGCCAGGGTCGCCGGTGCGCCGATGGCTGATGCCAGTGCACCGCCCGCCAGACTGCCCAGCGGATACATGCCGAGGAAGGCGACTGAAAATATGCCCATGATGCGTCCGCGCATGCGGTCTTCGACGATGGTCTGAATCATGGTGCTGACCGACATGCCGTTGACGACGATACCGAAGCCGGTGACAGACAGTGCGATGAGTGACAGCGGCAGCCAGGGCGACAGCGCGAAGACCAGCACACCAAGTCCGGCGGCCAGTGACGCAAAAGTGATCCAGCGGGTCAGTCCGAGCACATTGCGGCGCGAGGCCAGTGCGAGCATGCCGATCACGCCGCCGGAGCCGGCGGCACCGATCAGGAAACCCAGCATGCCGGCGCCGCCTCCATAAACTTCGGCGGCGAATATGGGCATCAGTGTCTGGTACGGTGTCACCATGAAACTGATAGTGGCCACGATCGGCAGTGTCCAGCGTATCGGCAGCAGTTCCCAGGCATAACGCGCACCTTCGGCCAGTTGCTGCCATGCTGAGTTTGTAGTGTGTTGTGCTGGGCGTGGTGTGATGGTCAGGGCCAGCACCATGGCGACTATGACGACTTTGCTCAGTGCATTGGCCACGAAGCAGAAGGCTTCGGTCGAGACCGCCAGCAGCAAACCGGCGACTGCCGGCCCGATCATGCGGCCGGCGCTTTGCATCAGCGCATTCATGGCGATGGCACTGGGCAGATCGTCCCTGGTGACCATTTCAGTAGTAAAGGAAAGTCTGATCGGCGTGTCGATGGCATTAACAATGCCGACAACCAAGGCCATGACGATGATGTGCCAGACCTCGACTGTGTCGGTATAGGTGAGCAGCGCCAGTATCAGTGGCGGTGCAATCGAAAGTGCCTGCGTAATCAGCAGCAGCCGGTGTTTGTCAAATCGATCCGCCCACATGCCGCCGAAGGGGGCGAACACCAGTATTGCAATCTGTCCGGCGAACCCGGTGAGACCCAGCAGCCATGCCGATTCGGTCAACCGGTACACCAGCCATGCCATGGCAATCAGCTGTATCCAGTTGCCGATGATCGACAATGTCTGACCGTAAAAAAACAACCGGTAGTTGCGGTAGCGCAGCGCGCGCAACGAATGCTTGATGCTCATGGGCGGGGTCGGCGCACTATGGTGTGGCCGGGAGGACGATCAGCCGAACTTGGCGAGTTGGGCGCGCATTTGCTCCAGCGAGGTCGAAAAGCGCGCGAGGCGCTCCTTTTCCTGGGCGACCACCAGCGGCGGGGCTTTGGCGACAAAACCTGCGTTGGCCAGTTTGCTGCGTGCTTTATCCGTTTCGGCTGCGAGTTTTGCGATTTCCTTGGCCAGACGCTCACGTTCGGCGGCAACATCGATTTCCACCTGCAGCATCAGCTTGAAATCGCCGACGATGGAGACCGGTGCATCGTCATTCGGCAGTTCGCTGACGGTAAGCAATTCCGACAGTCTGGCCAGCGCGGTCAGGTAGGGCGCCCAGATGCGCAACTGTTCTGCATCGCCCTGCACCAGCAGCGGCAGTTTCTGCGACGGCGGAACATTCATCTCGCCGCGCAGCGTGCGGCATGCCGATACCAGTTGTTTCAGCGTGTTGATGTCGCGTTCTGCGGGCTCGTCAATTTTTGCCGTCTCGGGCTGGGGATACTTTTGCAGCATGATGCTCGCGCCGCTTTTGCCGGCAAGGGGAGCTACCTTTTGCCACAGCTCTTCGGTAATAAACGGAATAACCGGATGTGCCAGTCGCAATATGGTTTCAAGCACGCGCACCAGCGTGCGGCGGGTGCCGCGGCACTGTTCGTCGTTGCCGCGCGTGAGCTGTACTTTTGCGAGTTCGAGGTACCAGTCGCAGTATTCGTCCCACACCAGTTCATAAATTGCGCGGGCGAGATTGTCAAAGCGGTATTCGCGGTAGGCCTGCTGCGCTTCGCTTTCGGCGCGCTGCAGCCGGCTGATCAGCCAGCGGTCAGCGACCGACAATCCAACCGGCGCCGCGGGGTCAAGTCCAGTGTCCTGGTCTTCGCAATTCATCAGCACAAAGCGTGTGGCATTCCACAGTTTGTTGCAGAAATTGCGGTAACCCTCGCAGCGTTTCTGGTCGAACTTGATGTCACGACCGAGGCTGGCGAGGCTGGTAAAGGTGAAACGCAGGGCGTCAGTACCGTAAGCCGGAATGCCGTCCGGATATTCAGTGCGCGTGCGTTTTGCGATGTCTTCGGTCTGTTTCGGGTTCATCAGCCCGGCGGTGCGTTTGGCGGTCAGGGCTTCAAGGTCGATGCCGTCAATCAGGTCCAGCGGATCCAGGGTATTGCCCTTGGATTTGGACATTTTCTGGCCTTCGGCGTCGCGCACCAGACCGTGCACATAAACATGGTGGAAAGGCACTTTCCCGGTCATGTATTTGGTGATCATGATCATACGCGCGACCCAGAAGAAAATGATGTCAAAGCCGGTTACCAGCACCGAAGACGGCAGATAAAGATCCAGTGCCGGATTTGATTTCGCGGGCCACTCCGGTGTCCAGTCGAGCGTGGAGAAACACCACAGCTGCGACGAGAACCAGGTATCGAGCACATCATCATCCTGCTTGAGCGTCTTGCCACCGGACAACCGCACGGCTTCGGCTTCATCTTCGGCGACATACACATTGCCTGCATCATCATGCCATGCGGGTATGCGGTGCCCCCACCATAACTGCCGGGAAATGCACCAGTCCTGAATATTGTTGAGCCAGTGGTTATAGGTGTTGACCCATTGCTCAGGGAATAACTGGACTTCGCCGCTGGCGACAGCCTCCAGGCCCAGTTTGGCCAGTGGCTCCATTTTGACAAACCACTGGCTGGTCAGCATCGGCTCGATGACTACACCGGTGCGGTCGCCGCGCGGCACTACCATGCGGTGTGGTTTTTCGGATTCAAGCAGTCCCTGTGCCTTGAGATCTGCAACGATGCGCTCACGTGCGACATAACGATCCAGGCCGCGGTATTTTTCCGGCGCGCTGTCGTTGATCGTGGCGTCCAGCGTGAAGATATTCAGTTGCGGCAGATTGTGGCGCTGACCGACCTGGTAGTCGTTGAAATCATGGGCGGGCGTAATTTTGACGCAGCCGGTGCCGAAGGCCTTGTCCACATATTCATCGGCGATGACGGGGATGGTGCGCCCGGTCAGCGGCAACACGACCTGACGGCCCACCAGCGCCCGGTAACGTTCGTCTTCAGGGTGCACGGCTACTGCAGCATCACCCAGCAGGGTTTCGGGGCGTGTCGTGGCGACGGTTAGATGGCCGCTGCCGTCGGCGAGCGGATAACGGATCTGCCACAGTTTTCCGTCTTCTTCTTCGGATTGCACTTCAAGGTCAGAGATCACGGTGTGCAGTACCGGATCCCAGTTTGACAGTCTTTCGCCGCGGTAAATCAGACCGTCGCGATAGAGTTTGACGAAGGTGTGGGTGACGAGTTTCGCCAGCGGCTCATCCATGGTGAAGCGTTCACGCTCCCAGTCGCAGGATGCACCGAGCCGCCGCATCTGGCGCGTGATGGTCGAACCGGATTGCTCCTTCCATTCCCAGACTTTGCTGATGAAGGCGTCGCGCCCCAGCGCGTTGCGCGACTGCCCTTGTTGCTCCAGTTGCCGGGTGACCACCATTTCTGTGGCAATACCCGCGTGATCAGTGCCCGGCTGCCACAGCGTGTTGTCTCCGCTCATGCGGTGGTAACGCGTCAGGCCATCCATGATGGTCTGGTTGAAGGCGTGTCCCATGTGCAGCACGCCGGTGACATTGGGCGGCGGCAGTTGTATGCAGTAGGCGTTGCTGTTGCCCTGATCCAGCCCGGCCTTGAAGTAGCCGCTTTTTTCCCAAATCGGGTACCAGTGCGACTCGATGGTCGCCGGTTCAAAACTTTTCGGTAGTTCCATGTGTGGTGCCGGGGGAGGTGATGCTGAAGGAGGTGCTGCAATAGCGTCTGCGATTATACCGGAGGCCTGTCCGGCTGCCGGCGCCTGCAGCTGCTTCAGCTGTGCCTGCAAAGATTCTGCTACCGAAGTGCGCACCATGTCGGCAATGCCGGACTGCAGTTCGCTGGTAACGCGTGACACGGCTTCTTCCAGTGCGGCGCCGATTTCCGGCAGATAACGGTCGCGAACGACGCCGGCGATTTGATCGTTCAGGCTGCGTTTTAATTTCAGGTAAACGGTGTGTTCGATATTCTGCGCCTGCACCCGCGACATGACTGTGCTACGGCTGTCCGGTCGCGGTGCTCCCGGCGGTACTGCCGCAGGGGAGGCGGCGGATTCGGTGTGTGGCAGCACTTCGCCTTCAATGATGATGTCGGTGAGCGTCGGAATGTCCGCGCCGGGGGTTGTGGATGCTGCCGGGGCGGATGATTGCGCGAGCGGACGCCGGTGCTTGTGCAGCAGCGCATCGGCGCGCTGGAGCACGTCGTCGGAGGGATCGTCTGGGGTAGTCGGATCGGCCATGGATGCGCTGATGGTAACGGAGGGGCAGTGCTCTGCTCAACCGGTGCGGAATTTACCGCCCGGCGCCGGAAGTTTTAATACTGGGATTTGTCCGAAAGGTCGTGTGTGCGTATGGCGTAGCCGCGATCTTTGTAAAACCGGTAGCGTTCGCGTGCTTCTGCACGGTCGGTGTCTTCAATGCTGACGATTTCGGCCAGGCGCTGGAAGCGGCTGAAAAAAGCCGGTCGTTCCGGATGCAGGTTGATCAGTACCTCGTCGTGTAGCGACGTGTCGCCGGTGGTGTCTATCAACACCGGCGTTACCGGGGCCAGATCATTGTCGGATTTGCAGTGCGGCAGGAAGCCGGTTGCGGATACGGTCCACAACATCCAGTCCAGGCGTCCCGCCGTGCCGTTGTCCGGGCAAAACAAGGTCACGCGCATTCCCATGCGGTGTGCCTTGACCGCGAGCCGGCATGCGGTCTGCAGTTTGTCGTCGACCTGGGTGTAGAAGTCGATCTGTGTCATCGCAGTGTGGTCAGTGTTTGCCGGCACGGCCGATCAGGAATTGTGTCAGCAGAGGTACCGGACGCCCGGTAGAACCTTTTTCCCGGCCCGATTTCCAGGCGGTTCCTGCAACATCCAGGTGCGCCCATTTGTACTTTTTGGTAAAGCGCGAAAGAAAACATGCGGCGGTGATTGCGCCAGCGGGGCGACCGCCGATGTTGGCAAAATCGGCAAAGTTGCTGCGCAGCTGTTCTTGATACTCGTCATGCAGCGGGAGATGCCAGGCGCCGTCGCCCGAGACCTCGCCGGCACCGAGTATTTCGGTGGCCAGCGTGTCATCGTTGGCGAACAGCCCGCTGACTACGCTGCCGAGCGCAATGACGCAGGCGCCGGTCAGGGTGGCAATGTCGATGACGGCGGCAGGCTGGTAACGCTCCGCATAGGTCAGCGCATCGCACAGGATCAGGCGGCCTTCGGCATCGGTATTAAGTACTTCCACGGTCTGTCCTGACATGCTCGTAATGATGTCGCCGGGTTTGGTGGCGCGTCCGCCGGGCATGTTTTCGGTGGCGGGGATGATGCCGATCAGATTGACCGGCAGTTTCATTTCGGCGACGGCCTTGACCGTGCCGAGCACGCTGCCTGCGCCACTCATGTCGTATTTCATTTCGTCCATTTCCGACGCAGGTTTCAGCGAGATGCCGCCGGTGTCGAAGGTGACGCCCTTGCCGACCAGTACGACCGGTTTCTGGCTTTTGGGTCCGGCAAGGTATTCGAGGACGATCAGCTTGGGGGGCTGGCTGCTGCCTTGTGCTACCGACAGCAGAGTGTTCATGCCGAGTTTTGCCATGTCGGCGCGTTCCAGTACCCGAACCTTCAGGCGGTATTGTTTGGCGAGTTTGCGCGCCTGAGCGGCAAGATAGGCGGGGGTGCAGACGTTGCCCGGAAAGTTGCCGAGGTCGCGGGCGAGGCTGATGCCTTGTGCCAAGGCGATGCCTTGTGCGAGTCCGCGCTTCGCACGTTTTTCGTCACTCTTGCCTGCTGCGAGTACGATGCGTCGCAGTGCAGCCCCGGTTTTTGACGGGCTGCTTTTCATCTGCTCGAAACGATAAATGGTTTCGCGTGCTGCCCGCGCAGCCTGCATGATGCGCCATTCGATATCGCGGAGGTTGACCGCGAGTTCTGTCAGGTAGAGCTCGGCGCTAGCCGCGCCGGATTTGGAGAGCGCCGTAATGGCGGCAGTAACGCTGCGGCGGTATTGTTTTTCGGAAAACTCGGCCTTGGGGCCGAGGCCGACCAGCAGCACACGTGTGCTGGCGATGCCAGGAATATCGTGCAGCATCAAGGTGGTGCCGATGCGCTCGTCCATGTCGCCGCGACCGAGTATGCGTCGCAGGTAACCTTTTGCCGCCTTGTCGAGAGTTGCTGCAGCAGCGCTGAGTTTCCTGTCTGCATATACTCCAACTACGGCGCAGCCGCTGGCATTGCGTCCCGGGATGAGGGGTTTTATGCTAAATTCCACGAGTCAACTCCTATGCGTATTTGCCCGTCAAAAGCGACTTTTCAAAAACATGACTGGCCGTGTTCGGCGATGGTAATGGTGCGTATTTTGGTACGTATCTTGCGGATCCAGTTATCGTGATCATTACAGATTTCCGGTCGCATGCTCAGCAACGCATCGCCATCCGACATCGATCATTGATTATCTGCGGGTTCCTTTCAAAAAGCAAAATGCCAGCATGATCTTCCGGGCTGCATTATTGCGCGAACTTGCCATGTCGGCAGTTGCGATTTTTCTCGTATTGCTGGGCATTTCCATCACCACCCAACTGGTGCGGCTGCTGGGTCAGGCGGCGAGCGGAGTGATCACTTCAACGGGTGTAATTGCATTACTGGGCTTTACGCTGGTCGGTTATTTGCCGATCCTGCTGTCCTTGACGTTGTTCATCGCAGTGCTGATGACGCTGACCCGCAGCTACCGGGACTCGGAAATGGTGGTGTGGTTTTCGAGCGGACAGGGATTATCCAGCTGGATCCGGCCGGTACTGACGTTTGCCCTGCCACTGGTGCTGACCATTGCCCTGTTGTCGCTGCTGCTTTCGCCGTGGGCGGTGGAGAAGGCGGAGGAGTTTCGCCGGCAGATGGACAGTCGCGATGATGTGGCGCAGGTAACGCCTGGTACATTTCATGAATCCCGGCGTGCGGACCGCGTCTATCTGGTTGAAGAAGTCGAAGGCAAGGCCAATCTTGTGGCCAACGTGTTTGTCAGTTCTACCCAGCACGGCAAACAGGGGGTGATGGTCGCGCAGAGCGGATTCCAGGAAACAGCTGCCAACGGCGACCGCTTTCTGGTGCTGCTCAATGGGCGTCGCTACGAAGGAGAGCCGGGATCTCCCGAGTACAAGATTTTCGAGTTCGGGCGTTACGCGATGCGGATCGAGACGCCGGATGCTGCCGACCGTGCGCCAACCACAAAAACGACGACGACGCTGGCTTTGCTGCGCGATCAGACGCCGCGCAACCTCGCTGAGCTGTCGTGGCGTGTGGGCTTGCCGGCCAGCGCATTGATCCTGTGCCTGCTGGCCATTCCCCTGTCGTTTGTTAATCCGCGGGCCGGTCGCTCAATCAATATCATGCTGGCGATATTGGTTTACATGATTTACAGCAACATGCTGTCCATCATGCAGGCCTCGATCGCGCAGTCGCGGGTTGACCTGGTTACAGGCATGTGGGGTGTGCACGGCGTGATGCTGCTGTTGCTGCTGGTCATGTTTTATCGACGGCTGGCGGTATTTTCGTTCTGGCGGTTGTTCCGATGAAGACCCTGCGCAACTATATTGCCCGGGAAGTCGCAGTCGCGACATTGCTGGTTTTTGCTGCCTTGCTGATGCTGTTCGCATTTTTTGATCTGGTCGAGCAGATGAAGGATCTGGGTCGCGGTGGCTACCGGCTGAACCATATCCTGATGCATGTGCTGCTGTCCGCACCCAATCACGTATACGAACTGTTCCCGATTGCAGCATTGATCGGCACGCTTTTTGCGCTGGCGCAATTTGTGGCAAGTTCAGAATATACGGTGATGCGTGCTTCAGGCGTGTCGCTTGCACGCATGGTGGGTGCACTGTGTTCGGTCGGCATCCTGTTTGGTTTGCTGACTTTCACAGTCGGGGAGTTTGTGGCGCCGCCTGCGGAACAGTTTGCGCAGCGTCTGCGTTCGCAGGCCATTTCCGGAATCGTGGCACAGGAATTCCGGTCAGGTCTGTGGATCAAGGACGGGACGGCATTCGTGAATGTGCTGGAAGTGACGCCGTCAGCAGAACTCAAAGGGGTGCGCATCTACGAATTTGATGAGAGTTACCGGTTGCGCGCACTGCGTTATGCGGCGCACGGGAAGTATGAAGGCGGGAATCGCTGGTTGCTTACGGACATTGCCCAGACCACATTCGAGGAATTAAAAACGCGAGTGAGCCGGGTGGCGCAAATGGACTGGCAATCCGTACTCGAACCGTCGTTGCTGAGTGTGTTGTTGATCAGGCCGGAGAAAATGTCTGCCTGGACCTTGTATTCCTATTCCCAGCATCTGAAGGAAAACCGGCAAAAAGCGCTGCGTTATGAAATAGCCCTGTGGACCAAGCTGCTGTACCCGGTCGCCGTGCTGGTCATGATGGTGCTGGCATTGCCGTTCGCATATTTTCAGAATCGGCAGGGTGGTGTCGGAGGGAAAATTTTCGCCGGCATCATGCTCGGACTGGGATTCTATTTTTTGAACCGGCTGCTTGGCCATCTGGGACTGCTTAACGACTGGCCTCCGTTTGCCAGCGCGGTGGCGCCGACATTGCTGTTCCTGGGCATAGCGGTGGGCATGATGTGGCTGCAGGAGCGGCGCTGAGCGGCTCAAGCTTCGACTGCAGTCTGTTTATTCTGTTTTGACCAGACGAGTTCCGGCCAGTCGGTCGTGGAGGAACTGCCCATCATGGTCGACGACAGCCCATAACACCGAGACGCCGAGCAAAAGATAACCCATGGCGGCAAGAGCAACGCGCAGTAATGCCTGGGGCAGAGCCACGTGGTGTCCAGCAGTCGTTTCCAGGCGTATGCGCCAGGTTTTCATCGGCAGCGTTTGGCCGCGCCGGCACCATTGCCATGCAAAATATACGGCGCATGCCGGAAACACGATGATCTGGGTGTAAAGCCGTGCGTACGCCGGGTTGGTGAGCTGCGCCATACCGGCAGCGATGCCGCCGGCAAGCAGGACTATGGCGGCGCATAGCAATATTTCATAAACGAGGCTGAGCAGGCGCCTGCCCAAGCCGGGCGTAGCAGGATGTTGTGCCGTCACTGCTGTTCAGCAGGAGGGGATGTGGGTACCGAGCCTGGCGTGATGGGCTCGCCGACAGGTGGATCAAAGGGAGTCTCCGGCTTGGCCAGCGATCGCCGGTATTCCTGCCACTGTTTGGACATGCTGCGCCGCTGGGCGGGCGGTCGTTTATTCAGTTCCTGATAACGGTTACGCGCGACCTGGCGTTGGGCGGGCGTCAGGGCTGCCCAGTCTTTCATCCGTTTTTGCAGCAATTGCTGTTCGGCAGGCTTCATTTTCGGGTAGCGGTTGGCGATGCCTACCCATTTCTTGCGGCGCACCGTGTCCATACTGCCCCATTCTGCGGCCAAGGGAGCGAGTACTTGCTGCTGGGTGGGCGTGAGTTCTGACCACGCCGGGCGTGCTGCCTTAGCGGCCTGACTTGCGGGCTGGGCGGCGAAGGCAGAAAGCGCAATACATAGAGAGATAATCAGCGCGACTGCCGTTTTAGCCATGAATCGAAGCCCTTGTCGAGGTAGGCATCGATGGGCAAATCGTCCGTAAGCAACCGTACGTCGAGGTCAGCCAATTCGCCGCTTCTCCCGTTGCCGGACTGCCAATAAACGATGCCAATCAACCCCAATAGTAATACGGTCATGGGGAGTACGTAGCGTAAGCCCGTTGTTTGCCTGTCGGCAATGCGCGATACCAGTTGACCAGCCCATGCGTGCCGCCATCCCGGTAATGTCTGGTATGCATCCAGCGATTGCTCCCGGGCTGTAGCCAGCCGGGCCACAGTGCCACTATCCAGATCACGGGCGCCTTGATTCAGCGTCAGGACGATTTTCCGGGCGATTTCCTGTTCATGGGCATTCATAGCTCAATTCCCTGTTTTTTGAGCAACAAGGCCAAAGCATGCGTCGCCCGGGAGCAGTGCGTTTTCACGCTCCCCTCCGAGCAACCCATGGCTTTTGCAGTTTCGGCAACATCCAGCTCTTCCCAATAACGCAACATGAACGCCTGACGTTGACGCAAAGGCAGGGTGGATACAGCTTTTTCAATGATATCAATGATTTGCTTTTGCTCCAGCTGTTCAGCGGGGCGACTCGCGACCTTGGAATTGCTGTCGACCTCCAGCGTATCCAGCGGGTCGTTGTCTTCATCGTTGTTGGCACCGAACAACGAACCTAAGGGAGTGACCCAGGCCGAGCGGACTTTCTGGCGGCGGAAAAAATCACGTATGACATTCTGCAGGATGCGCTGGAACAGCATCGGCAGTTCGGTAATCGGGCGATCCGCGTATTTTTCCGAGAGCTTGAGCATGGCGTCCTGCACGATATCCAGCGCAAGATGTTCATCACGCACAGAAAATACCGCCTGTTTGAACGCTCTGCGCTCGACCGCGGCCAGGAAATCCGCGAGTTCCTTGTAGGTGGCCAGTGGGTTGCTTTCTGTTATGTGCCGGTGACAGCGTCGGCAGCGCGGATCGTGTGCCCTTGGGTCGGTGGCATCTTAGCAAAACACCGGGCAGAGGCAAGAGGTAGCAGCGTAAGTCTTGTAAATGCGGCTATCCTGCTGTTTACAGGGATTTTTGCTTGACCGACAAGGCTGCGCCGGGTAATGTTTCGGGTTTCCTCCTCGTAAGCGACCCGCGTTGAGCGCTCCGGCGTGAGTGGGTTATAAATCATGCAATTGTCAGGTGCAGAGATCGTTGTGCGCTGTCTGCAGGAAGAAGGCATTGAACATGTCTTTGGATATCCAGGCGGCGCAGTGTTGTTCTTGTATGACGAGTTGTTCAAACAGGACAAAGTCAAACATGTGCTGGTGCGGCATGAGCAGGCCGCCGTGCATGCTGCTGACGCCTATGCCCGTTCGACCGACAAGGTCGGCGTAGCGCTGGTGACCTCCGGTCCCGGTGTTACCAATGCCATCACCGGGATAGCGACCGCTTACATGGATTCGATCCCGCTGGTGATTCTTGCGGGCCAGGTGCCGACTCACGCCATTGGCGAGGACGCATTCCAGGAATGCGATACCGTCGGCATTACGCGCCCCTGCGTGAAGCACAATTTCCTGGTCAAGGACGTCAAGGATCTGGCGCTGACGATCAAGAAGGCTTTTTACATCGCATCGACCGGCCGGCCGGGGCCCGTGGTTGTCGACATACCCAAGGATTTGACGGCGCTCAAGACCGAATTCGAGTATCCCAAGTCGATCACCATGCGTTCGTACAACCCGGTGGTCAAGGGGCATGCCGGTCAGATCAAGAAGGCGGTAAAGCTGCTGCTGGAAGCCAAGCGACCGATGATTTATACCGGCGGCGGCGTAATTCTGGGGGATGCGTCGGCCGAACTCGCGCAATTCGTCAGGCAAATCGGTTTTCCATGCACCAACACGCTGATGGGGTTGGGCGGGTTCCCGGCCACGGACAAGCATTTCCTCGGCATGCTTGGCATGCACGGTACTTATGAGGCCAATATGGCCATGCAGCATTGCGATGTGCTGCTGGCTGTCGGCGCCCGGTTCGATGACCGTGTCATCGGCAATCCCAAGCACTTTTTCGAGCAGCCGCGCAAGATCGTGCACATAGACATTGATCCGGCTTCCATATCCAAGCGGGTGAAAGTCGATGTGCCGGTAGTAGGCCATGTGCGGGATGTGCTGAAGGAGTTGATTCGCCAGATCGAGGCCGCACGCAGCGGCCCGGACAAGGTGGCGCTGAAAGCGTGGTGGGAGCAGATTGAGCTCTGGCGCGGTCGTGACTGCCTCAAGTACGATCATTCGAGTGCAATCATCAAGCCGCAGTTTGTTGTTGAGAAACTGTATCAAGTGACCAAAGGTGATGCATTCATCACCTCGGACGTTGGTCAGCACCAGATGTGGGCGGCGCAGTTCTACAAATTTGACAAGCCGCGCCGCTGGATCAATTCCGGCGGATTGGGAACCATGGGCGTGGGCCTGCCTTACGCGATGGGTGTGCAGATGGCGCATCCCAAGGCCACGGTTGCGTGCGTGACCGGCGAAGCTTCCATCCAGATGTGCATACAGGAGCTTTCAACCTGCAAGCAGTATCGGCTGCCGGTCAAACTGATCAACCTGAATAACCGCTACATGGGCATGGTGCGGCAATGGCAGGAGTTTTTTCACGGCAATCGTTATGCAGAGTCGTACATGGATGCATTGCCGGACTTCGTCAAGCTGGCCGAGTCTTATGGCCATGTCGGCATGCGTATCGAGAAACCGGCGGATGTTGAGCCGGCGCTGAAGGAGGCGTTTGCCCGCAAGAAGGATTTGGTGTTTCTCGATTTCATCACCGACCAGACCGAAAACGTGTTCCCGATGGTGCCGGGGGGCAAGGGTCTTTCCGAAATGATACTGGTCTGATGCCATGAGACACATCATTTCCGTATTGCTGGAAAACGAAGCGGGTGCGTTGTCCCGGGTTGCCGGACTGTTTTCGGCGCGTGGTTACAACATAGAGTCGCTGACCGTAGCACCCACTGAGGACGCGACGCTGTCGCGCATGACCATCGTCACGTCCGGGTCGGATGACGTCATTGAGCAGATCAACAAGCAGTTGAACAAGCTGATTGATGTGGTCAAGGTCGTTGATCTTTCCGAAGGCGATCATATCGAGCGCGAGTTGATGCTGGTCAAGGTGCGCGCGGCGGGCAAGGATCGCGAGGAAATGAAGCGGCTGGCGGACATTTTCCGCGGTCGCATCATTGATGTCACGGACAAGGATTACACCATCGAGTTGACCGGGCCAGGGTCGAAGCTGGATGCGTTTCTCAAGGCCATAGACCCGGCGGCGATACTGGAGACAGTGCGCACCGGCGCTTCCGGCATCGGCCGCGGCGACCGTGTTTTGAAAGTTTGAGGGTTCGGGCGGGAGGTGCTGCGTTTGCGCGGTGCTTGCGTCAGTGCATATTCACTATTCACGTTTTATACAGAGGACGACATGAAGATCTACTACGACAAAGATGCAGACCTTTCGCTGATCAAGCGCAAGCAGGTCGCCATCATCGGTTACGGTTCGCAGGGCCACGCGCATGCCAACAATCTGAAGGACTCCGGAGCGAAAGTCACCGTGGGACTGCGCAAGAATGGTGCTTCCTGGAACAAGGCAAAAAAAGCCGGCGTCGCAGTGAAGGAAGTCGGAGATGCGGTAAGAGGTGCCGATCTGGTGATGATCCTGTTGCCGGACGAGCACCATGCCGATGTCTATCGCAATGAAATCGAGCCCAACCTCAAGAAGGGCGCGACGCTGGCGTTCGCCCACGGTTTCAACATCCATTTCAATCAGGTCGAGCCGCGCACTGACCTTGACGTGATCATGATTGCGCCCAAAGGACCGGGACATCTGGTGCGTTCGACTTATACGCAGGGCGGCGGTGTGCCGGCGTTGATTGCGATCCATCAGAACCCCAGCAAGAAGGCTCGCGACATCGCGCTGTCGTACGCCGCAGCCATCGGCGCAGCCCGTGCCGGCGTCATTGAAACCTCGTTCCGTGAGGAATGCGAGACCGATCTGTTCGGTGAGCAGGTCGTGCTGTGTGGTGGTGTGTCGGCGCTGATCCAGGCCGGTTTCGAAACGCTGGTGGATGCCGGTTACGCGCCGGAAATGGCTTATTTTGAATGCCTGCACGAAGTGAAGCTGATCGTCGACCTGATCTATGAGGGCGGCATCGCCAACATGCGTTATTCGGTGTCGAATACGGCCGAGTACGGTGACTTCACCCGCGGTCCGCGCATCGTTACCGACGAAACGCGTGCGGAAATGCGCAGGATACTTGCGGAAATCCAGACCGGCCAGTTTGCCAAAGAATTCATCCTTGAAAACAAGGCGGGCGCACCAACGCTGAAGGCGTTGCGTCGCATTGGCCAGGCACATCAAGTTGAAATCGTGGGTGCGAAACTGCGCGACATGATGCCTTGGATCAAAAAGAATCGCTTGGTTGATCAGACCAAGAACTAGTGAACGCCTGAGGGGCGTGACGTGCAAGGCGCTGGTGTAGAAATCTGTACGCCTTTTACGTCGCATCCCTCATACTTCACTGATGAAGCATTATCCTCATCCGCTAATCGCCCGCGAGGGCTGGCCGTTCATTGCTATCGCGCTGATTGTCGCGGTCGGGGTGCACGGCTACGCGGGCTTTGGCTGGGCCGCGTTTCCTTGGCTGATCCTGCTGTTTGTTGTACAGTTTTTTCGGGATCCACCGCGGGAGATTCCGCAGGAGCCCAACGTGGTGCTCGCTCCTGCCGACGGCCGCATAGTATCAGTCGAGAAAGCGCGCGATCCCTATCTTGAACGTGAAGCGCTGAAGATCAGCGTGTTCATGAATGTGTTCAATGCTCATTCCAATCGCAGTCCGGTGGACGGTGCGGTGGAAAAAACCTGGTATTTCCCCGGAAGGTTTTTTAATGCGGAGCTGTCCAAGGCCTCCACGGAGAATGAGCGCGCGGTGATCTATCTGCGTACGTCCGAAGGACATGACGTGACCTGTGTGCAGGTTGCGGGCCTGATTGCGCGGCGCATCCTTTGTTACGCCAAGGAAGGCCAGCAGATGGAGCGTGGTGAGCGTTTTGGCTTCATACGCTTCGGATCGCGTGTTGATGTTTATCTGCCGCTTACTGCCACGCCGCGTGTCAGCGTTGGCGACACGGTGTTTGCAACTGAAACCGTGCTCGCGGCCCTGGTCTGACATCCGATGTTTCCCGGCACTAAGCCGGCGGTTCTATGGGTTAAGATTGCGCCATGACTGAACTCAAGGAACACAAACTGTTTATCAAATCCCGTTTTGCACGGCGCGGGATTTACTGGTTGCCGAACATGTTCACCATTGCGGCCCTGTTTGCCGGGTTTTACGCGGTGGTGCAGGCAGTCGGCGGGCGTTTTGAGCAGGCAGCTATCGCAATATTCGTTGCGCTGGTGCTCGATGGCCTTGATGGCCGGGTGGCCCGTTTGACCCATACCCAGAGCGCATTCGGCGCCGAACTCGATAGCCTGTCCGACATGGTTTCTTTCGGCGTTGCGCCGGCACTGGTGGTTTATGTCTGGGCACTCAAAGACTTCGCTGCAATGAAAACAGTGCCCATGCTCGGACCCTGGCTGTCGACTAAACTGGGTTGGGTCGCCGCTTTTGTTTTTTGCGCCTGCGCGGCATTGCGGTTAGCGCGTTTTAATACCAACATCGACGTGGTCGACAAACGGTTTTTTCAGGGATTGCCCAGCCCTGCGGCGGCGGCGCTGGTTGCCGGGTTGGTGCTGGCGATGACCGAGTACCAGGTCCAGGGGGCCGATGTGAAATGGCTGGCCTGGGGTCTGACGCTGGTGGCTGGATTGACCATGGTCAGCAACCTCAAGTATTACAGCGGCAAGGATATCAACCTGCGCAAAAGCGTGCCGTTTTCTGCGGTAGTAGCCATAGCGCTGGGTTTTGTACTGCTGATTTCATTTGCCGGCACGCTGCCGGAAATGTTGTTTACGCTGTTCGTGGTTTACGGGCTTTCTGGCTACGTCATTTGGGCCTATGAAAAACTGCGGCGCAAACCTGGCGAGTTGCCGGAAGCCCCGGCAGAGTAACGGGCGTCACCGCCGGGCTTGCAGGTCCCGAAAAAAGTCGATATATTTCAATACCATGTGTAGATTGATGCAGACCATCAAACTTTTCCTCACTGCCGCGCTTCCGCTGGCAGGTCTGCTGCTGCGCGGCCGCGCGCGCTAACCACACTCCTAATTTTGTTGTTGCAGTCATAGTCCGGCCCGGAATACAGGGCCGGGAGCCTCAATTACGGGAATGCAATGAATGCATCCCGACGTTAAAGCTAGGGTGAGTATCATGGCCAAAGAAAAACTGATCATATTTGACACGACGATGCGCGACGGTGAGCAAAGCCCGGGTGCGTCGATGACCAAGGAAGACAAACTCCGCATTGCGCGGCAGCTGGAGCGCATGCATGTGGACGTAATCGAAGCGGGGTTTCCCGCTGCGAGCGATGGTGACTTTGAGTCTGTGCAGGCGGTGGCGCGGGCGATCAAGGACAGCACCATCTGCGGGCTGGCGCGTGCCAACGAACGCGACATTCAGCGCTGCGGTGAAGCGGTCAGGGTGGCGGCGCGACCGCGGGTGCACACTTTCATCGCCACTTCACCGATCCACATGGAGAAGAAGCTGCGCATGGAGCCTTCACAGGTCATAGACCAGGCGGTGCGGGCGATCAAGTGGGCACGTAAATACACTGACAATGTCGAGTTTTCACCCGAGGATGCGGGGCGGTCGGATCTCGATTTTCTGTGCCGGATACTGGAGCAGGTGATCAAGGCCGGCGCGACGACGATCAACGTTCCGGATACCGTGGGGTATACGCTGCCGGATCAGTTCGGTAGTCTGATCCGCAATTTGCGCGAACGCATCCCGAATGCGGACAAGGCGATCTGGTCGGTGCATTGTCACAATGATCTGGGGCTCGCCGTCGCCAATTCACTGTCGGCTGTGCAGAATGGCGCGCGCCAGGTGGAATGCACGATCAATGGCCTCGGTGAGCGCGCCGGTAACGCGTCACTGGAGGAAATCGTCATGGCGGTACGCACGCGCCAGGACGTTTTCAGCTGCGATACCGGCATAGATGCCACGCAGATCGTGCCGGCTTCGAAACTGGTGTCGGGCATCACCGGTTATCCGGTGCAGCCCAATAAAGCCATCGTCGGCGCCAATGCATTTGCCCATGAGTCGGGCATCCATCAGGACGGCGTGCTCAAGCATCGCGAAACCTACGAAATCATGAGCGCTGAATCGGTGGGCTGGACAACCAACCGGCTGACACTGGGCAAACTGTCGGGGCGCAATGCGTTCAAGACCCGCCTTCATGAAATCGGAGTCGATCTGGAGTCGGAAGAGGCGTTGAACGCCGCTTTCAAGCGCTTCAAGGAACTTGCGGACAAGAAGCGGGAGATTTTTGATGAAGATCTGCATGCATTGATTACCGAAGAAAATCTTGAGCACATCGAAAACGAACGTTTTAACCTGGTGTCACTGACCGCACATTCCGAGACGGGTGAGCAGCCTTACGCCAGCCTGGTCATGTCCGACGACGGCAAGGAGCGCCCGTCAAAATCACACGGCAGCGGACCGGTCGACGCCGCGTTCAAAGCGATTGAAGCGCTGGTGGCGAGCAATGCCGAGCTGCTGTTGTATTCCGTCAATGCGATTACCACCGGTACTGACGCGCAGGGCGAGGTGACCGTGCGACTGACCAGGGACGGACGCATCGTCAACGGGCAGGGCGCGGACACGGATATCGTGGTGGCCTCTGCCAAGGCCTATATCAATGCGCTGAACAAACTCTATGCCAAAGCGGAGCGGCTGAATCCGCAGCTGTAGGCTAGGCTGAGGGCGCCGCCTGCGGCGTTGCGGGTGGGGATTTTCTCCGGGCGCGGACGTAAGCGATGGCGGCAGCGAAAAACACAACTGACAGCGTGATTTCGGCCATCGCGAGTCCAGCGCCCAGGCCCTGCTCCGTGTAGCCGCGTACGACGCCTTCGGCGAAATAAGCGAGGATCAGCATGGTCGATGCGCGGTGGGTGTAGAGCTTGCCGCGGACTATGCCTGGCGCGATCCACATCAAGGGCAGTACTTTCAGCGCCAGCCAGGAGCCGCCCGGGCGCAAGGGTGCAAACCATAGCTCCCAGGACAGGCATAGCAGCAGCAGGGCGGCGAGGCTGACGCTGGTCGTCAGGTGAAAACCGTGTGCCGGTGTCATTTCGCGAGTTGCAGTGCTGTTGTCGCAAGCCGCTTGCCCAGCGCAATACACAGTTTCTTTTCATGTTCGGAGACGGGCAGCTCGCCGGCAGCACCGGCATGGTGGCTGGGGCCGTAAGGCGTGCCTCCGGTCGCTGTGGACATCAGCTCGGGGGCCGCATAAGGCTGCCCTACGATCAGCATGCCATGGTGCAGCAGCGGCAACATCATCGTGAGCAACGTGGTTTCCTGGCCGCCGTGCAGACTCGCGGTGGAAGTAAACACGGCGGCGGGTTTGCCTGCCAGCGTGCCTTTGAGCCACAGGCTGGAGGTGGAATCCCAGAAATATTTCAGCGGCGCCGCCATATTGCCGAAACGGGTGGGTGAACCCAGCGCAAGTCCCGCGCATTCTTCCAGGTCGCGCAGTTCGGCATAAGGCGCTCCGGACTCGGGGACGACGGGCTCGGTGGCCTCACTGACTGGCGACACGCGCGGCACGGTGCGCAAACGCGCTACCGCGCCGGCTTGCTCAATGCCGCGCGCGATCAATTGCGCCATTTCGCGGGTCGCGCCATGGTGGGTGTAGTACAGAACCAGGATTTCTTTCATGTGCTTCAGCGTGTAGGTTGGTGCTGCGGTTGAATCGCCGGTCAGCGCGCAGTATTTACCCTGGTCGGCGTATAGCGCCAGGTGCCGTGCCAGGCGCGCAACACCAGATTCGGATATTCGGCCTTGCCCAGACTGCCGTTGTAGCGGCCCAGGGCACGGAACAGGTCGCCGTCTTCGATGTCCAGGTAATGGCGCAGTATTACGCAGCCATAACGCAGGTTGGTGCGCAGGTGAAACAGATTATGGTCGTTGGTTCCGATCAGCTTGGCCCAGAAGGGCATGATCTGCATGTAACCGCGTGCGCCCGCCGTGGACACTGCGTACTTGCGGAAAGCGCTTTCAACCTGGATCAGACCGAGCACGAGTTGGGGATCCAGTCCCGCGCGTTTGGCTTCGTAATGAACGGTCAGCAGAAATTCCTCGCGCGCCACGCGATCAGGCATTCTTTTGGCAATCCGCGATGTCATGGCTGAGAGCCAGGCCCGGGCTTCCTGCTCGTCGTCGAAGGCGATGACCGGTACCGCCTGGTCCGCGATGGCGCGGTTCAGCGTGGCTTGCACACTGGCTGACAGCGGCTCGTACTTCTGTGCGCCGCAATGGCCGGTCAGCGGCAGGAGCAACAGGAAAAAGCCGATCAGGCAGGTGTTGATGGTGAGGCCTCTACGCATACCATTGATTTTATTGATATTTTTGCGTCAGTCAAGGGCAGATTGCGGGACTGCGCGTCGCTGCGGCCCTTGTATTCGAGCTGACCTTCTTTCAGTCCGCGTTCACCGATTACTACACGGTGAGGTATGCCGATCAGTTCCATATCGGCGAACATGGCGCCCGGGCGCTCGTCCCGGTTGTCGAGGAGCACGTCTATGCCTTCTGCGGCGAGTTCATCGTGCAGCCGGTCGGCAACTTCCCTGACCTGTGCATTCTTGTGGTAACCGATGGGCACGATGGCAACATCGAAAGGCGCGATGGTCTGCGGGAAGATGATGCCGCGCTCGTCGTAGTTCTGCTCGATGGCGGCGGCAACGATGCGGGTGACGCCGATGCCGTAGCAACCCATTTCCATGATCTGTGTTTTTCCCGTCTCGTCAAGGAATCCCAGCTTGAGAGTTTCTGAATACTTGGTTCGCAACTGGAAGATGTGGCCGACTTCAATGCCCCGGCAGATTTCCAGAGTGCCTTTGCCATCGGGCGAGGGATCGCCGGTGACGACGTTGCGGAGGTCCGCATAAACCGGTTCCGGGAAATCGCGGCCGATGTTGATTCCGGTGCAGTGGTGATCATTGTCATTGGCGCCCACGACAAAATCGGCCATGGCCGTCAACGCGCGATCAGCGATGATGGTGCCGCTGAAGCCGATCGGGCCCAGCGATCCGGGGTCGGCGTTAAAGCCCGCACGAATGGTTTCTGCAGATGAAAACGTAACGGGTTTTCCGACTTGTGCCAGCTTTCCCGCCTTGACCAGATTAAGCTCGTGATCCCCGCGCACCAGCAGCAGCACGGGTTTGCCGTCAACGCCATCTACGACCACGGCCTTGACGGTCTGTTCTGCAGGCACTTTGAGAAAGGCGCATAAGTCGGCGATGGTTTTGACTCCGGGAGTACGGATTTTCTGCGGCGCTTGCGCCGGGGCGGGACGCGGTGCTGTCGATGCAACGGCCTCAGCGAGTTCGACATTCGCGGCGTATTCGGATTGCGGGCAATAGGCAATGGCGTCTTCTCCGGCATCTGCCAGCACATGGAACTCGTGCGAGCCGGTGCCGCCGATGGATCCGGTGTCGGCGGCGACAGGCCGGAATTTCAGTCCAAGCCGGGTGAAAATGCGGCTGTAAGTGTCATACATATTGCGGTATTCGCGTTGCAGGTCTGCGTAATCCGCGTGGAAGGAATAGGCATCTTTCATGATGAATTCGCGGCCGCGCATGACCCCGAAGCGTGGACGGATTTCATCGCGGAACTTGGTCTGTATTTGATAGAAATTCAGCGGCAGCTGGCGGTAGCTTTTGACTTCGCGGCGCACCACGTCGCTGATCACCTCTTCATGAGTCGGGCCGAAGCAGAAATCGCGCTGGTGCCGGTCCTTGATGCGCAGCAGTTCGGGTCCGTACTGTTCCCAGCGCGTTGATTCCTGCCACAGTTCGGCGGGTTGCACGGCCGGCATCAGCAGCTCGATGGCGCCGCCGCGGTTCATTTCCTCGCGGATGATCATTTCAACCTTGCGCAGCACGCGCAGGCCCAGCGGCATCCAGGTGTAGACGCCACTGGTCAGGCGTTTGATCAATCCAGCGCGCAGCATGAGCTTGTGGCTGACAACTTCCGCCTCGGAAGGCGCTTCCTTCAGCGTGGAGATGAAAAACTGCGAAACGCGCATGCCTGTTCCCGATCCGATAAAACCCTTATTCTACCGAACCTTACGAGACTCCCGGTTCGGAAACACATGAAATTCCTGCCCAAGTGGCGGTTGCGCAAGCCTGCCGAAGACGCCAAAACCGTGTACGTCAGTGAAAAGTTCGGCGTGCGCTCCCTGCATATCGGCAGCGATACAGTGCAGAGCGCGATGCGCATATCGCGACCGCATGATCTAGAGTTGTCCTATACACGGTCGATGATGGCCTGTTTGCTGTTCCATCCGGCGCCGCGCACGGCACTGATGGTCGGTCTGGGCGGCGGCTCGGTGGCCAAGTTCGTGTATCACCATTTTCCCGATGCGCAGGTCCGCGTGCTGGAAATAGATCCGCAGGTAGTGGCCATTGCCCGGCAGTGTTTTCTGGTGCCGTCCGATGATGCGCGATTCCGCATCACTGTCGGCGACGGTGCGGAACACATGGCGCAGTCCGGTGCTGCCGCTGATCTCATCATGGTGGACGGCTATGACGCGGAATCACATGTTGCAGAACTGGCAACCCGGGAGTTTTATGCGGCCTGCCGCGCCCGGCTCGCCCCTGGGGGCGTGCTGGTGGTCAACTTGTGGGGCGGGGACCGGCAGTTCAACGACATGCTCAAACGCATCGAGGCGGTATTCCAGGAAGGCACGCTGTGTCTGCCGGCCCGCAAACCGGGCAATGTCATCGCGTTTGCATTCCGTGATGCGCCAGGGCCGTTGCGCTGGGACGAGCTGACGCGCCGTGCTGCGGAGCTGCAGGCGCGGTACGACATGGAATTCCCGCTTTTTGTCGAAGGTTTGCGGGCGATGAACCGCTGTGATGACGATCAGCTCCATCCCTGAACTGCCCCTGAAATTCTCGGCGGTTGCGGGCTTTCATTGCCCGGGGATATGTGAAAAAATCAAGTCATATGAACAATTGTTCCGGGGATGACCATGATCGATCGAGATGGCTATCGCCCCAATGTTGGTATCGTTTTATGCAATTGCAAAAACGAGGTTTTCTGGGGTAAGCGGGTACGCGAACACTCCTGGCAGTTTCCACAGGGCGGCATCAACGGGGGCGAGCGTCCCGAAGCCGCGATGTATCGCGAGCTGCACGAAGAGGTTGGACTGAAGCCCGAGCATGTGCAGGTGCTGGGCCGTACCCGGGACTGGCTGCGCTACGAGGTTCCGGAGCGCTGGCTGCGACGCGAATGGCGCGGCAATTACCGCGGGCAGAAGCAAATCTGGTTCCTGCTGCGTCTGGTGGGACGGGATTGCGATGTTTGCCTGCGGGCGTCCGACAAACCGGAATTTGATGCCTGGCGCTGGCATGAGTACTGGGCGCCGACCCAGGATGTCATCGAGTTCAAGCGCGCCGTATACGAACAGGCGCTCAATGAACTTTCCCGCTATCTGGCGCGGCGCACCGAGCCCAGGCCGCGGCGGCATACCCAAACGGGCGGTACCTCGCACCTCACTGGTTCAGAATAAGGCTGACCGGCGCAGCCGGTGGATGCCGGAACGCGAGATCGGCCGGACGATCAATCCGGATTTTGAAGCGACAGGAGACACTCATGGCACGTGAATACGCTGCAATCCAGTCCATCGCGCTTGATGCCAATGCCGGTTATGCGCAACCTACCCAGCCGGTGCTTGAACGCGTAAGAATCGATAGTCCCGCTGTCGATGTGATGACTGATCTGACGCGGGTGACTGCAGTGATCATATTGCCCGGGGATAGTGTTGATGAGGCGCACCGGCGCATGATCCAGCGCGGGGTGCGTTTGCTGCTGGTGGTGGACCAGGACCGGAAAGTGCACGGCGTGATCACAGCAAACGATGTGCTCGGTGAAAAACCGGTGCAGGCGGCCGTGCAGCGCGGCGCGGCGCGCAGCGAGATACAGGTGCGCGACATCATGACGCAGCGCTCGGCGCTGCAGGTGCTGGAAATGCGTGACGTCAGTGCCTCCACGGTGGGGCATATCGTGGCGACATTGAAGGCGGCCGGACGGCAGCATACGCTGGCCGTGGATCAGGATGCCCGTCGCGGACAATATGTGCGCGGCATATTTTCGGCGACCCAGATTGCCCGCCAGCTGGGTATTACGATTACCACTGACGCCGTGGCGTGCACGTTTGCTGATATTGAGGCGACACTCAGCCGTTAGCGGTGACGGAGTCGGCCGAAATATGTGCGTGGGATGGCTCCCTGCAGTTGACTCCCTTTACTGCTAGCAATTACACTGCTTACACAGATTAGAGCAAGTCTAAACATCTGTGTGGCGCAGTTAGCCCTGCATTTCGGCGCCACTGGCAGAGTTATTGTAAATAATTGATTTTAAAGGAGTTTTTATGCAACTCAAGAATTCGAAGACTCATGGAAATCTGAAGGCTGCGTTTGCCGGTGAATCACAGGCCAATCGCCGCTATCTCTATTTCGCAGCCAAGGCTGACGTTGAAGGTCAAAACGATGTGGCAGCAGTATTCCGCTCCACCGCTGAAGGCGAAACCGGTCATGCGCACGGGCACCTCGAGTACATGGAAGTCTGTGGCGATCCCGCCACCGATTTGCCGATCGGCCGCACCCGCGAAAATCTGAAAGCCGCGATTGCCGGCGAGACTCATGAGTACACCGACATGTACCCGGGCATGGCCAAGGCTGCCCGCGACGAGGGTTTTGGTGAAATTGCCGACTGGTTCGAGACTTTGGCAAAAGCCGAGCGTTCCCACGCCAATCGCTTCCAGAAAGCCCTGGACGCGCTGGCCGACTGAGTTCAGCGTTTATTGCTGACGGGAAAGAGGCGCGGCATGCGCCTCTTTCTGTTTCGCCGCCCTTGTGACTACAGACCGGTATTTGATTAGATGACTACACGCGAAGGCAGCCTGGAGGCTCCGACCCGCCATCCTTTGGACTGGCAGTCGGCGGATTTTTACGACGAGGACAAGCTCAACCAGGAGCTTGAGCGCGTATTTGACATCTGCCACGGCTGCCGCCGTTGCGTGAACCTGTGCACGGCGTTTCCCAAGCTGTTTGACCTGGTTGATGAAAGTCCGACGCTGGAAGTCGACGGCATTCCCAAGCAGAAGTATCGGGAGGTTGTGGACCAGTGTTACCTGTGTGACATGTGTTACATGACCAAGTGCCCCTATGTGCCGCCGCATGAATGGAATGTGGATTTTCCACACCTGATGCTGCGTGCCAAGGCGGTGAAGTATCGCAAGGGCGAGGTCAGTTTTCGCGACAAGCTGCTGTCGAGTACCGATGCGCTGGGCAAACTGGCGTCGATCCCGGTAGTGGTGCAGATGGTCAATGCCGCCAACAAAACGGCACCGGTGCGCAGCCTGATGGACAGTGTGCTCGGGATCCACAAGGATCGCATATTGCCTGAATACGACAGCGCAAAATTCCGCTCGACGGCCAGACCTGATGCCTCATTTGCCGTGAAAGATGGCAAAACAACGCCAGGCAAGGCCGCAATTTTTGCAACCTGTTATGTGAATTACAACGAGCCCGGTCTCGGCCACGACCTGCTAAAAATTCTCGCCCATAACGAAATACCATCGGTCCTTGTTGAGAAGGAAGCCTGTTGCGGCATGCCCAAGCTGGAACTGGGCGATCTTGAGGCGGTGGCGCGCAACAAGGCACTGAACATTCCGGTGCTGGCGAAGCTGGCGCGTGAGGGTTACGCGATTCTGACTGCCGTGCCGTCGTGCACACTGATGTTCAAGCAGGAATTGCCGTTGATGTTCCCGGATGACGCTGACGTCAGTGCGGTAGCGGAGGCCATGTTTGATCCGTTTGAATACCTGGTGCTGCGGCACAAGGATGGACTGCTGAAGCAGCCATTCACGCAGCCGCTGGGCAAGATTTCCTACCATGTGCCCTGTCATCTGCGGGTGCAGAACATGGGGCAGAAAACGCGGGAGCTGCTGGAAATGATCCCGGATACCCAGGTTACGACGGTAGAGCGCTGCGCTGGCCATGACGGCACCTGGGGAGTGAAAAGCGAGTTTTTCGAGCAATCGATGAAAATCGGCCGCCCGGTATTTCGCATGATGAATGATGCCGCGCCCGATTACATCAGCTCCGACTGTGCGATTGCCGGACGCCACATCCAGCAGGGGATCGCAGACGGAGATACCGGTGCCGCAGCGCAAAAACAGCATCCCCTGACCCTGATACGTATCGCTTATGGACTCGGATAAATACCATGCCGCTGATTGCTAAAGACACTTTGATGTCCTTGGAGGCCTACGCCAAGGCGCGGCCCGAATTCCGCGCCAAAGTCATGGCACACAAACAGGACAGGGCGGTGCATCTGGGGGATCACCTGACGCTGATCTTCGAAGATGAATTGACCATCCGCTACCAGGTGCAGGAGATGCTGCGCGCGGAACGCATATTCGAGGAGCAGGGCATAGGCGATGAGCTGGAGGCCTATAACCCGCTGGTTCCGGACGGCAGCAACTGGAAGGCCACCATGTTGATCGAATATCCTGAAGAAGAGGAGCGCCGGCACAAGCTGACACAGCTGATCGGAATTGAGAAGCGTGTCTGGGTGCAGGTGGAAGGTAGTGATCGCGTATATGCGATCGCTGATGAGGATCTGGAGCGCGACAATGAACAAAAAACCTCGGCAGTGCATTTCCTCCGTCTCGAGTTGGTCGCGGTAATGGTCGCTGCATTGCGTGGCGGGAAGATGCTGGCGATTGGTGTTGATCATCCGAATTACACGGCAACTGTGGCGTCAGTCGCCGATGCGACGCGTAACTCATTGCTGGCCGATCTTGCCTAGAGGTATGGACATTCCCGCCCGATACCGGGCTGGGAGTACAATCCGACGGATGAAAAGAATGCGTGCTTCCTGGGTCTGTTGCATTGCTGCGCTGGTGCTTACGGGGCCGGCCGGCGCCCAGTCCCAATGGGAGGGCTGGGATTACGCCTTTGATCGTGAGATCAAACCCTGGGCAGAAATGCAGGCGCAATTGCCCGGGTATCCTGTCGATGGAAACCTGATTCCTCTGAATGTGGGAGCTGCCACTGCCCATCGTTTTTTCATTGATGGCAAATCGGTGTCGACCGGTACGGACGGTGTTGTACGTTATACCTTGGTGATCAAGGCTGCCGGCGGAGCGACCAACGTGTCATACGAGGGCATACGCTGCGAATCGCGTGAGCAGAAGTACTACGCCATTGGACGTAGCGACAAGTCCTGGGTGCGGGCGCGCAACCCGCAATGGCGTCACATCGAGCCCAAACAGGTCAATGCGCACCACATCACGCTGTCCAGCGATTTTATGTGCCGCGGGAAAATCATGGTGGAGACGGCAGAGCAGATCGTTGAGGCGCTGCGCCGTGGTCCTCCGCAGTTCGATTCCAGCGGCTGACCAGTGCAGCGGGAGGCAGCCGGTTTACGGTGGCTCAGAGCAGAACCAGATTGTCCCGGTGTATCAGTTCCGGTTCGTCTATATAGCCGAGCTTGGTTTCAATCTGGCTGGACGGTGTGCGCAGAATGCGGCAGGTGTCGGCATAGCTGTAATTGATCAGGCCCCGGGCGATTTCTCGCCCTGATTCGTCCACACAGGCGACCACCTCTCCGCGTTCGAAACTTCCAGAGGCGCTGGATACACCGACTGACAGCAGACTTTTGCCGTCGACCAGCAGCGCTTTGGCGGCGCCCGCATCCAGCGTGACCCGGCCGCGCACCTGCAGATGATCGGCGAGCCATTGTTTGCGTGCGGCGATGGTGGCTTGTTGCGCGAGCAGTTGCGTGCCCAGGCGTTCGCCTGCAGCCAAGCGCAGCAGCACATCGGGTTCTCGTCCCCAGGCAATGATGGTGTCGGCGCCGCTGCGAGCCGCGCGTTTTGCCGCCAGCACCTTGGTCAGCATGCCGCCGCGCGCAATGGCGCTGCCGGTGGCGCCGGCTATGGTTTCCAGGTAAGGGTCACCGGCAATGCCGTCGCTGATTGCTGTGGCATTGGCGTCCTTGCGCGGATCGGCGCTGAACAGGCCGCGCTGGTCAGTCAGAATGATCAGCGCATCCGCTTCGATCAGGTTGGTGACCATGGCCGCCAGTGTGTCGTTATCGCCGAACCGGATTTCGTCGATGGCCACGGTATCGTTTTCGTTGATCACCGGGATGACCCCCAGGTCGAGCAAGGTGCGCAGGGTCGACCGCGCATTCAGATAACGCTTGCGGTCCGCGAGATCCTCGTGCGTCAGCAGGATCTGCGAGGCCAACAGGCCGTGGCTGTGAAAGCACGACGCATACACCTGCACCATGCCCATTTGTCCAACTGCGGCTGCGGCTTGCAACTCGTGCAGCGCGTGCGGCCGGCGTGTCCAGCCCAGTCGCTGCATGCCCTCGGCTATGGCGCCACTGGACACCAGGACGACTTCCCGTCCGTCTTTGCGCAGGCGGGCGATTTGTTCGGCCCAGCCGGTTAGTGCGGCATGATCCAGCCCCAGACCGGCATTGGTGACCAGTCCGCTGCCGACCTTGACGACCAGCCGCTGCGCTTTTTTGATGACGGATTCCGTCGAATGTTGCGTGCTCATGCGGACGGGATTGTTTTCTTTTTTCGCGCTACCTTTTGCGGTTTATCCTGCCGCGTGTTGTCCTGCAAATGATCCATGGCGGCGTAAACCAGCGGCCTGCAACCCTCGCCGTTGATGGCAGCAATGGTAAAGCTTTTGCGTTTTAATCCCAATTGTTTGAGCAGCGTCTGTATCCGCTTCTCGCGTTCCGCTTCAGGCACCAGGTCAATTTTGTTGAATACCAGCCAGCGCGGTTTGCGATACAGCGCCTCATCGTATTTGCGCAGTTCCTTGATCAGGGCTTTGGCGTCGCGTACGACGTCAGCTGCCGGGTCCAGCGGCGCAAGATCGATGACATGCAGCAGTAGCCGGGTGCGGGCCAGGTGACGCAGGAACTGGTGGCCCAAACCCGCACCTTCGGCGGCGCCCTCGATCAGTCCCGGGATGTCAGCGACGACGAAACTGCGATTGTCATCAACGCGCACCATGCCCAGGTTGGGCTGCAGGGTCGTGAACGGATAATCGGCCACCTTGGGCCGTGCAGCAGAGATCGCGCGTATCAGCGTCGACTTGCCGGCGTTGGGCAGACCCAGCAGGCCTACGTCGGCAAGTATTTTCAGTTCCAGCTTGAGGTAACGCGAGACGCCGGGTTCGCCATTCGTAAATTGACGCGGTGCGCGATTGGTACTGGATTTGAAATGCAGATTGCCGAGGCCGCCGCCACCGCCCTGAGCCAGCGTGACTTGCTCGCCGTCGCGGGCCAGGTCAAAAAGAATTTCCCCGGATTCAGCGTCACTGACCACGGTGCCGACCGGCATGCGCAGCACGATGTCTGCTGCAGCGCGGCCGTAACAGTCCGAGCCCATGCCTTTTTGGCCGTTTTTCGCGCGATGAATGCGGGCATAGCGGTAATCGATCAGGGTGTTGATGTTGCGGTCGGCTACGGCGATGATGCTGCCGCCACGACCGCCATCACCGCCATCCGGCCCGCCGCGCGGCACGAATTTTTCACGGCGGAAACTCGCGACACCGTCGCCGCCCTTGCCTGCATGTACTTCGATACGTGCTTCGTCTATGAATTTCATGAGTCCTCAAACAAAAAGGCCCTGTCGTTCAACAGGGCCTTTTCAGAGATGGCAAGGGGGATAATCAGGCAGGAACGACGCTCACGGTCTGGCGACGCTGGGGACCCTTGTGCGTGAACAATACATGTCCGTCGATTTTGGCGAACAGCGTGTGGTCGCGACCGATGCCAACGTTTTCACCGGGATGCATGCGCGTTCCGCGCTGGCGAACGATGATGCTGCCCGCGGGGATCAATTCGCCGCCAAAGCGTTTGACGCCTAGGCGCTTCGATTGTGAATCGCGACCGTTGCGTGAACTGCCGCCTGCTTTTTTATGTGCCATGTTTGGTGCTCCTTAGCCTGCAATGCCCGTGATTTCGAGCTCGGTGAAATTCTGCCGATGTCCCTGGGACTTGCGGTAATGTTTGCGCCGGCGCATTTTGTAGATGTGCACCTTTTCGCCGCGGCCCTGGGCCAGCACTTTGGCTTTGACTGCGGCGCCGGAGAGTAGCGGGCTGCCGAGCTTGACGTTGCCGTCTTCAGCAATCATCAGAACCTGGTCGAGAGTAACTTCGGACCCTACGTCGGCCGTCAGCTGCTCGACCTTGATTTTTGTGCCAGCGCTCACGCGATACTGTTTGCCGCCGGTCTTGACTACCGCATACATGGAAAACCCCTCAGCTCGATCAAACCACGGAAAGCCGCAAATTATACAAGCCTGCACTGCATCAGTCAAAACATCTGTAGGGCCGGATTCTGGCGGATATTACAGAAAAATCAGGACGTTATGATTGCCGGGTATTGCGGGCAGGGTGGCAGGGGGCGCCCGGCGGGCGGCGATATTGCTATCATTCGCCTTTTTATCCAGCCCAGTGTTTCTCGAAGACTTACGCCAATTGCTTTCTGCCGACATGCGCGCCGTGGATCGTGTCATCCGCGAACGCCTGCACTCGGAAGTGGCTCTTGTCCGCCAAGTTGCTGAGTACATCATCAGCGGTGGCGGCAAACGCCTGCGTCCGGCGCTGGTATTGCTGTCTGCGTGCGCGCTGGGTTACCGCGGTTCCGCCCACCATACGCTGGCTGCCGTTGTGGAATTCATTCATACCGCGACGCTGCTGCATGACGATGTTGTTGACGAATCGGCATTGCGGCGCGGGCGGCCGACGGCCAATACGCTGTTCGGCAATTCAGCCTCGGTACTGGTCGGTGATTTTGTCTACTCCCGTGCTTTCCAGATGATGATGGATGTCGAGGACATGCGGGTGCTGCGGGTGTTGGCGGATGCAACCAACGTCATTGCCGAGGGGGAAGTGCTGCAGTTGATGAACTGCCGCAATGCCGATATTGATGAAGCGAGCTACCTGCAGGTCATCCGCTACAAAACAGCCAAGCTGTTTGAGGCTGCGGGCCGTCTTGGGGCCATGGTGGCGGGCGCGCCGCCGGAGATTGAAACGGCGATGGCAACGTATGGCAGCCATCTGGGCACGGCGTTCCAGCTGATAGACGATGTGCTCGATTATTCGGGTGACGTCGGCATGATCGGCAAGAATGTCGGAGACGATCTGGCGGAGGGCAAACCGACGCTGCCACTGATACGGGTGATGCAGCAAGGTACTGCGGAAGAAGCCGGACTGGTGCGGCATGCCCTGACGTCCGGGGGATTGGCCGATCTGAATGGTGTGCTGGCGGCGATCCACCGCTCCGGGGCGCTGGATTACACGCGGCGCCAGGCCGAGGCGGAAGCTCAGTCTGCACGCGCCGCTCTGGACGCGATTCCGCCCACGCAGTACCGGGATTCTTTGATACAATTGGCGGCGTTCGCGGTGACGCGAACGCATTGACCGAAGGGCACGTGCAGCGTGCCCTTCTTGTTTGTGCCATTCGGGGTGTAGCTCAGCCTGGTAGAGTACTGCGTTCGGGACGCAGGAGTCGGAGGTTCGAATCCTCTCACCCCGACCAAAATTTCTGGAGTCGATCCTGGCGATTCCGTGTGGGGCTTGGTCTCTTTCGCGGTTCGCCCTTCTTTCCCGATGATTATTGCCTTGAGCATTACTTTTTTCCGGTCTCCGGTCCATGCCTTGCTGCATGCTGGGCGCGTATGCTTGGAACGAGATGGAAATCGGTGACCTGATTGCTGTCAGCGGAGGCTACAATCCGACATCGTGTTTTGAGGAGATGTGGATCGTGGATCTGCACTGTCTGCATGTTGTGCGCACGCCTGATTCTGCCAACACACCGGTCTCCCGACTTCAGCAATCAGGGGTGAGGAATTGATGACCAAGATATTGCTCATCGCCATCGCTTTTGCCGTGGCGTTCTGGATGCTGCGGGGAATCCGCCGGCGCGCGCAGGATGATGCGCATGATGCGCAGCCGTCAGTAGAGCCAGGCGCCCAGGACATGGTGCGCTGTGCGCGGTGCGGCATTCATTTGCCGCGGGACGAGGGCGTGTCGTCGCAGGAACAGTACTTCTGCTCGAAGGAGCATGAACGGGAGTTTCTGGATACCCGCTGATGCCACCCATGGAACCCGCACAGCCTTTCCAAACTGCGCCCCAGCTGCCGGAACCCGGTGTCAGCCAGCCACCGGAGGCCTACTGGCGCTCCCTGCTGTTATTCAACGGTTATCGCGCGGCAGCTGCTGTGCTGCTGCTGCTGGCGACCGGTATCTGGGGCACTACTCTGCAGCTGGGGTCTCGGGATCTGCGCCTGTTCCTGATCGGCGCGGCGGGATACGCTGCCTTTGCGCTTGCGATGTTTGTGATGATTCACACGCGTCAGCGATTCACCTGGCAGTTGGCGCTCCAGGTCGGCAGCGACATCGGTTTCGTCATCCTGCTGATGTACGCCAGTGGCGGCCTGTCGAGCGGGCTGGGGCTGCTCCTGCTGACCTCATTGGCGGCGGCAGGCCTGGTGACGCGCGGGCAGTTGACACTGTTTTTTGCCGCGATCGCAAGCATTGCGGTGTTGCTGGAACATACCTACGAAGTTCTGAATTTTTCCGAAAGCGGTGCGCAATACGCGCAGGCCGGTCTGCTGTCAGTCGCTTATTTCGCCATCGCCTGGCTGGCACATACACTGGCCCAGCGCTCGCTGGCCAGCGAACGACTGGCTGCGCAGCGGGAAATTGATCTGGCAAACATGGCCCAGGTCAATCAACTGGTGATCCAGGACATGGAGCACGGCGTCATCGTTGTGGACGGCGAAGGCATAGTGCGCCAGGCCAACAGCGCTGCGGAGCGCATGATAGACGGACTGCGCGGTGGCGACGTGGTGGCGCTGAAAGACCGTGCGCCGGCGTTGTACGCTCGGTTTGATTCATGGTTGCGGGATCAGCAGGGGCGCGAGCTCCCGGATGAATTCGAACTCGGGTCGAGCCTGCGCGCACGGCTGGTGCCGGTTGCGCCACGCCGGGGCGCGGGTGCGGTGATTTTCCTTGAGGATCTGGCGCGCATACAGGCCGAGGCACGGCAGATCAAGCTGGCCGCACTCGGCCGGCTGACGGCAAATATTGCCCACGAAATTCGCAACCCTTTGGGCGCCATCAGCCACGCGGCCGAGTTGTTGCAGGAAGAACCCGGGGTGTCGACCGGCGCGCAGCGATTGACCGCCATCATCCGCGACAATACACGGCGTCTGGACCGCATGATCAACGATGTGCAGACGCTCAATCGCGGTGAACGTGCGCAACGGGAACGTTTCCACCTGGCGCCGTATCTGCGCGCGTTCATTGAACAGTTAGTCGCCACGGAAAATCTCGATACGGACATCTTTGATCTGCAACTGGCGGTTGATCCGCACATCATGTTCGACCGCGACCACCTGAACCAGGTGTTATGGAATCTGTGCTACAACGCGCTGCGCCATTCATGCCGCCGACCGGGCAGCATTTGCCTGCAAGTGGCCCGTGCCGCGCGGGGCAATGCGGTAAGATTGGACGTCGTTGATGATGGCACGGGCGTGCCGCCGGAATTCCGGGGCAATCTGTTTGAGCCTTTTTTTACAACGTCGCCAGGCGGCACCGGACTGGGCTTGTATCTGGCCCGGGAAATATGTGAAGCAAATGGCGCTTTGCTCGAGTATGTGGAGACGACCGGCGGCGCGCGATTCTCCATGACTTGCGCAGCAGGCTGAAGGGGGAGACGGTGGCGACCGGCCAGATACTGGTGGTAGACGACGAAGCCGATATCCGGGAACTGCTCAGCATGACGCTGATCCGGATGGGACTGGAACCGCATTGCGCCGGGAGCGTGTCTGAGGCGCTGTCGCTGCTGGGAAGCAATACCTTCGAGCTGTGCCTGACCGACATGCGGCTGGGTGACGGTGACGGCCTGTCAATCGTCGAGCACATCACCAAAAACCATCCCAGTCTGCCGGTGGCCGTGATCACTGCACACGGCAGCGCAGAGAACGCGGTTGCGGCGCTCAAGGCAGGGGCCTTCGATTACCTGGGCAAGCCGGTATCGCTGGATCAGTTGCGTGCGCTGGTTCGATCCGCGCTGAAACTGCCGCGGCCACGTGCCGATGGCCGGGCGGATGCAGATCAGGAAACAACACCGGGAGGGCCGCACCTGATAGGCGTTTCAGCGCAGATGGAGCAGGCCCGGCTGATGATCGACAAGCTGGCGCGCAGTCAGGCGCCGGTGCAGATTCGCGGAGAATCCGGCAGTGGCAAGGAACTCGCGGCGCGACTGATACATCTCAACGGCGCGCGCCGGGACGGTCCCTTTGTTGCAGTGAACTGCGGGGCCTTACCGGAAAATCTGATGGAATCGGAATTTTTCGGTCATAAAAAGGGTGCATTTACCGGGGCGGTTGTCGATCACGATGGATTTTTTCGGGCGGCCGATGGCGGCACATTGTTTCTGGACGAAGTCGGCGAGCTGCCGCTGTCGATGCAGGTCAAGCTGCTGCGTGCGATCCAGGAAAAGCGCGTACGCCAGGTCGGCTCAACCAGCGAGGCACCGGTGGATGTGCGCATCATCAGTGCGACGCATCGCCACCTCGCCGACGAAGTCAAGAGCGGCGCGTTCCGGCAGGATCTGTATTACCGCCTGCACGTGCTCGAGTTGCGCATGCCGGCGCTGCGCGAACTGCGCGACGACATTCCGCGACTGGCCGCGGCGATACTGGCGCGCCATGCCGTTGACGGGCGGGCGCCGCGGCTGTCGGCGTCGGCGGAAGCGGCGCTGCAGGCCTATCACTTTCCGGGCAACGTCCGCGAACTGGAGAACATACTGGAGCGGGCGGTGGCGCTGGCGAGCGGTGACGAAATCGTGGTCGACGATCTGCAGTTGTTGGACGAGCACGCGGCAGAACGGGAGCGTATTGCTGCCGAAGAATTGGCCAAGAAACAAGCCGAAGAAAAGCGTATGACCGAAGAACGCGCGGCAATCGAGCGCGAACGCGCAGTGCTGGAAGCGGAGAAACGCAAGCGCGACGAAGAAGAGCGCGCCTCCCGCGCCGAACTGGAAGAAGAGCAATACCAAGCGCGTCTCAAGATCGAACGGGAAGAACGCACCGCACGGATGGCACGCGAGGAGGCAGACCGTGTTGCGCGTCAGGCCCGCGAAGCCGAAGAAGCAAAAGCGAAGGCGGCAATGGCTACGGAAGAGGCGAGACGACAGAGGGCGGGCGTGGAGGGCCTGCCGTTGCCTGAGCGGCTCGAGGCGATCGAACGCAAGGCCATCCTCGAAGCACTGGAACGGACCCGTTACAACCAGACTGCGGCCGCCAAACTGCTGGGCATTTCCTTTCGCGCGCTGCGCTATCGCATCCAGCGGCTGGGCATCAAGCAGGAACTCGATGCCCAGCCCTGAAACGCGGGCATGAACATCGACGCTGACGGGCTGGTGGATGAAGCTCACTACACGGCTTCACCGAACTGCGATGAGCGTCCGCCCGGTGCGGCGATTGAATTGCTGGTCATCCACAACATCAGCCTGCCGCCGGGTGTGTTTGGCGGCGCGGCGGTGATTGACCTGTTCCTGAACCGGTTGGATCCCGCGGCGCATCCCTATTTTGCAGACGTCGCCGCGTTGCGGGTGTCCGCGCATTTTTTTGTCCGCCGCGATGGCGCGTTGTTGCAGTTCGTGCCCTGCACGATGCGTGCATGGCATGCCGGGCGGTCGCTGTGGAACGGCCGCGAGCGCTGCAATGATTTTTCAATCGGTATCGAGCTGGAGGGTGCCGATGATGTGGCGTACAGCGAGGCGCAGTATGCATGTCTGGGCAAACTTGCAGGCGCGCTCTATGCGCGTTACCCGATTGTCGCCAGCGTGGGGCATTCTGATATCGCGCCAGGGCGTAAAACTGATCCTGGGCCGCATTTTGCATGGGCGCGTTATTTCCAGCACGCGACCAAGAAATAATAATTTAAAAACAATAGGTTACGTATTTTTCTCGGGCGCGGCTATTTCTTCCGCCTGAGCTCTCGTTTTTCCTGCAAAGCCTGATCCCCAGGCGCTTGCCGCGCGCTAGCGTGCCTACTTTTTGTGCAATAAATCCGGTGCTTAAGGCTGTTTCTTGCTGTTTTGCAAGAACATTTAAAAAAAGCGTCAAAACCTATTGCGGATTCAAAATACGGCCACTAGAATTAGGCCCAATCGGTGTTAGAACCACAACATGTAGTGTGTAGTCATGGTTGTACTGGGAGTTAGGTGTTTCCGGGAAGGGGGTTCCTGGAAATCAAAAAACATAAAAAAATCAAGGAGTTAATATATGCATGTCGCTGTAGAGTCCGCTCAAACCCATTCCGCTCCGCAAACAACCCCTGTTCCCGATGATGCTGAGCGGGAAGCGTTGTATGCCCAGTACAAGATCATTCGCCGCAATGGCTCGGTAGTTGGTTTCGTCCCCGGAAAAGTTGCCATCGCGATGACCAAGGCGTTCCTTGCCGTCAACGGTGGACAGGGTGCGGCATCGGCCAGGGTGCGCGAGCAGGTGGCGGCACTGACCGAGAGCGTGGTGAATGCGCTGATGCGTCGTCAGCCTTCCGGCGGCACGTTTCATATCGAGGATATCCAGGACCAGGTCGAGTTGGCGCTGATGCGCATGGGCGAGCACCATGTTGCCCGCGCGTACGTGCTGTACCGCGAAGCACGCGCGCAAGAGCGCGCGCGCCAGCGCGAAGCGCAACCGGCGGCCGTGGCGCAGCGGGAGCAGGTGATCAACGTCACTGAAAATGGCGTGACCAAGCCGCTGGACATGCCGCATATCACCGCGCTGGTGGAAAGCGCATGCGCCGGGCTGGGCCGCGATGTCAGCACGCAACCGATACTCGACGCGATGCACCGCGACCTCTACGAAGGCGTGCCCATTGATGAGGTGCGCAAGTCGCTGGTGCTCGCCGCCCGCGGTCTGATCGAGCAGGACCCGGACTACAGTTATGTCACCGCCCGTCTGCTGCTGCATACGCTGCGCCTGGAAACCCTGGGCGAAGAATTCACGCAGGAACAGATGGCCACGCGTTATGCCGAGTACCTGCCGGCCTTCATCAAGAAGGGCATCGCTGCCGAACTGCTGGACGAGCGCCTGGGCAATTACGATATGGTGGCGCTGGGCGCTGCGCTCGACGCCCGGCGCGACCTCAAGTTCACCTATCTCGGCCTGCAGATTCTGTACGATCGCTATTTCCTGCACATCGAAGGCCAGCGCATTGAGCTGCCCCAGGTGTTTTTCATGCGCGTGGCGATGGGCCTCGCATTGAACGAGCCGGAAAGCCGGCGCGAAGTGCGCGCAATCGAGTTCTACAACGTGCTGTCGAGTTTCGATCTGATGAGCTCGACACCGACGCTGTTTAATTCCGGCACACGCCGTTCACAGCTTGCCAGCTGTTACCTGACCACAGTTTCCGACGACCTCGACGGCATCTATGAAGCCATCAAGGAAAACGCGATGTTGCAGAAGTATGCCGGCGGCATTGGCAACGACTGGACGCCGGTGCGCGCGCTTGGCGCCTACATCAAGGGCACCAACGGCAAGTCGCAGGGCGTGGTGCCGTTCCTGAAGGTCGTCAACGATACGGCCGTGGCAGTGAACCAGGGCGGCAAACGCAAAGGCGCGGTGTGTTCGTACCTCGAGACCTGGCATCTCGACATCGAGGAATTCCTCGAGCTGCGCAAGAACACCGGCGACGACCGCCGTCGTACCCATGACATGAACACTTCGAACTGGATCCCGGATCTGTTCATGAAACGTGTGATGGAGGGCGGCGATTGGACACTGTTCTCACCTTCGGACGTTCCGGACCTGCACGAGAAATTCGGCAGGGCCTTCGAGAAAGCCTACGTCGCATACGAGGCGCAGTGCACCCGTGGCGAGATGAAGCTCTACAAGAAGATTCCGGCCAACCAGCTATGGCGCAAGATGCTGACCATGCTGTTCGAGACCGGGCACCCGTGGATCACATTCAAGGATCCCTGCAATCTGCGTTCGCCACAGCAGCACGTCGGCGTCGTGCACAGCTCCAACCTGTGCACGGAAATTACGCTGAACACCGGTCCCGACGAAATCGCCGTGTGCAACCTGGCGTCAGTCAACATGCCGGCACACTTGGATCTGTCCACCGGCCTCCTCGACATGGAGAAGCTGAAACGTACGGTCGGCACCGGGATGCGCATGCTCGACAACGTGATCGATCTCAACTTCTACAATGTCAACAAGGCGCGCAACTCCAACTTCAAGCACCGCCCTGTGGGCCTCGGCATCATGGGCTTCCAGGACTGCCTGCACTTGTTGCGCATTCCCTACGGTTCGCCTGCGGCAGTGGAATTCGCCGACCGTTCGATGGAGCAGGTGACCTACACCGCATACTCGGCTTCGTCTGACCTGGCGGAGGAGCGCGGCCCGTATTCGACGTTCAAGGGCTCGCTGTGGGACCGCGGCATACTGCCGCTGGATTCGCTGAAGGTGCTGGCGGAAGAGCGCGGCGGTTATGTCGAGTGCGACATGTCCACCAAACTGGATTGGGATAGCCTGCGCAGCCGCATCCAGCGCGTCGGCATTCGCAATTCGAACTGCATTGCCATTGCGCCGACGGCGACCATCGCCAACATTACCGGCCTGTCTCAGTGTATCGAGCCGACCTACCAGAACCTCTATGTGAAATCCAACCTGTCGGGCGAATTCACGGTCGTTAACGAGTTCCTCGTGCGCGACCTGAAGAGGCTCAAGCTGTGGGACGAGGTGATGATCTCCGACCTCAAATATTTCGACGGTTCACTGTCCAAGATTGACCGTGTGCCGCCGGACGTGCGCAGCCTCTACGCCACAGCCTTCGAGATGGATGCGAGCTGGCTGGTGGAATGCGCGGCGCGCCGGCAGAAATGGATAGACCAGTCGCAATCGCTGAACATCTACATGGCGGGTGCTTCGGGCAAGAAGCTGGACGACACCTACAAGCTGGCGTGGGTGCGCGGCCTGAAAACGACTTATTACCTGCGCACGCTGGGAGCGACTTCGACCGAGAAGTCGACATCCAAGGCAGGCCAGCTGAATGCGGTATCTGCCGACGGCGGAGTCGCAATGGAACTCGATCAGGCGAAAGCGTGTTCGATACTCGATCCAGAGTGCGAATCATGCCAGTAGAGACATAAACAGGCAGGATCAGCAAGGCACGAATCAGGGAAGATTGAAACATTGAACGGCAGTTTGTTGGATCAGGGTTTGCTTCACCGGCATGGCAGCGATTTCACCGATAACAATAATCAAGAGTCGCCGCCTGTTCCGGAAGGTGTCCACCCACAACGCTAATAAAGGAGACTGAACATGCTGCAATTTGAAGGACCGGGAGCCACCGCAGGGCTGGCAAGACAGCCGGCGATGGCTGGCCGTGCACCGTCACAGGTACCCGCCGCAGAGGAGCGGCGCGTCAATGTTGCTGACAAACGCATTATCAACGGCCAGACCGACGTCAACCAGCTGGTGCCGTTCAAATACAAATGGGCCTGGGACAAGTACCTCTCGGCCTGCGCCAATCACTGGATGCCGCAGGAAATCCAGATGAGCCGTGATATCGAGCTCTGGAAAAATCCCAACGGCCTGACTGAAGACGAGCGTCGCATCGTCAAGCGCAATCTGGGATTTTTTGTCACCGCCGATTCGCTGGCGGCGAACAACATCGTGCTCGGCACCTATCGCCACATCACCGCTCCGGAATGCCGCCAGTATCTGCTGCGCCAGGCTTTTGAAGAGGCTATTCACACGCATGCCTACCAGTACATCGTGGAAAGCCTGGGGCTGAATGAAAGCGAAATCTTTAACGCTTATCACGAGGTTTCGTCGATCCGCGACAAAGACGAATTCCTGATTCCGTTCATTGACGTCCTTACTGATCCCACGTTCAAGACCGGCACGCCGGAAAACGATCAGAAGCTGCTGAAAAGCCTGATCGTGTTTGCCTGCCTGATGGAAGGCTTGTTCTTCTATGTCGGTTTTGCCCAGATACTTGCCTTGGGCCGCCAGAACAAGATGACCGGCGCCGCCGAGCAGTACCAGTACATCCTGCGTGACGAGTCCATGCATTGCAATTTCGGCATCGACCTCGTCAACACCATCAAGATGGAAAATCCGCACCTGTGGACGGCAGAGTTCCGCGAAGAACTACGCGAGCTGTTTCATAAGGGCGTGGCGCTTGAATACAAGTACGCGGAAGACACCATGCCGCGCGGGGTGCTGGGTCTTAATGCCGCCATGTTCAAGGAATACCTGCGCTTTATCGCCAACCGCCGTGCCCAGCAGATCGGGCTTGAAGTGTTGTACGAAGGCGCGACCAATCCGTTCCCTTGGATGGCGGAAATGATCGACCTGAAAAAAGAACGCAATTTCTTTGAGACCCGGGTTATCGAGTACCAAACCGGAGGGGCGCTGTCCTGGGATTGATGTTGCCCGCAGGCTTGGCAAATGGAGACGGATCGAACCATGCGATTGATTACGCGGGTCTCGCTGGAATGCGAATTCCAGCGCTGACTCCGCCAGACAACTGGCGGCGCTGTGCCCTGCAGCTGACGTTGCAGGGAGGCGTCGCCGGGTTTATGCCGGATTTCAACGACCGTAACCCTGGAGGGACCCACCCTTGGCACTCAGTCTGAAGTTCCGGCGTTACCGTAGCCGCAGGACGCATTTGCATACGGTCACCGAGCTGCGCGCAGAAGATAACTGCACGCTCTGGTTGCGTTTCGATGATGGACTGGAAGGCCACATTTATCTGGGGGACCTGGTAGAGGACACCGCGCTGGAAGTATTGTCGGATGCCGCGCTGTTTCGTCGGGTCGCTTTTGATCCGGTATCAAATGTGCTGACCTGGAGCGGCGGCATACGGATAGACCCGGACATGTTGTACCGCAATCTGGCGACGAAGGCCGGCGCCGTATTGCACTAGAAGGACGGGAGCAGGCAGGGAAGGGCGTGCGCTGACTGGTAGTGGCGCACAATGAAGTGCGGATTCCCGCCAGGGAACGCACACTACTGGTCGATCGTGAAGGAGGCTCGCATGGCTAAGGCGAAAAAGAAGGCGGCGAAAAAGAAGGTGACGAAGAAAAAAGTCACCAGAAAAGTTGTCAAAAAAGCGGTCAAGAAAAAGAAGGCAGTGAAAAAGAAAGTTGTCCGGAAAGCTGCGGCCAAAAAAAGTGCAAGCCGAAAGGCAGGCAAAAAAAAGCCGGCCCGAAAGCCGGCGAAGAAAAAAGCAGTCAAGAAAAAGCCTACCGCCAAAAAGCGGGCAGCTGCCGTAAAGCCAGCACCCCGGAGTATGCCGGGACCAGCCCCGATAGCGCCCCGTCCGATTGCGATTCCAGGCGCTTGGCCGTTTCCGATGGGAAACAAGCCCTGACATCTGCACCATGCGGCGGAATCGGTCTCGGGAGAAGTCCGATGCCCGTCGCGGGAGGTGATTCGCAACCGCGGACAGCAGGGCTGTAAAGATACCCAATCCGTCCCGGCGGGGCAAGGCGCGATAGGCCCTGCACTGACCGAGGTCTTTATAAAATAGTTTAAAAATCAATAACTTACATAATAAAAAATTTTCCAGCTACCTTGGCCACGCGGGAACCTGTCCCGCCGGAGAGTGGTTAGACACAGGTCTGGCAATGTGCCGGGCAGCCAACCCGGGTGTATTTTCAGCGACCTGAACCACAGCAAGTCCCCTCGCATTACACTGCAACGGTCAGCACCTGATGGAACGGCAGATGAAATTCCTGATGCAATGGTTGTGTTGTTGCACGCTGTTGGTGGTGTGTTCTGCTCACGCCGCAGCACCCGCAGTGCAATTGCATTCGATCAAAGGAGATTTTTCCGACATCAAGGAGCGTGTCGTCATGGCACTGGAAAATCGCGGCCTGACCCTGAACAACACGGCGCGGGTGGGCGAAATGCTGGCCCGCACCGGCCGCGACCTCGGCCGTGAGCGCCGAATCTACGGCCAGGCCGAAGTGCTGGAGTTCTGCAGCGCCGCGCTGTCCCGCGCAACCATGGAGGCTGATCCGCGCAATATCGTGTTCTGTCCCTATGCGATTGCGGTTTATACCGTGCCGCAGGCGCCGGGAACTGTTTACCTGTCTTACCGTCCGCCGGCTGCACTGGGATCAGGCCGGTCCATACAAGCGCTGCGCGAGGTCGAGAAGCTGCTGGCGGATGTGATTGCGGAAGCGCTGAAATAGCACCAGAAGATCGACGTCAATTATTTCCAATCAAGGGAGGAGCATCATGGCTGTTTCCGGAAAACTGTTGGGCGTGGTGTTGGCAGGGTTGTGGGCTGCGATTTCAACTGCGGCATGGGCGCAGGCCGATGACTGCAAGCATCGCGGCCAGCTTGACACCATGTATTGCGACGAAAACAAGGATCTGGTGGCGGACACGCCCAAGGATCCGAAGCGATGGAAAAATCCCAATACACTGGTCTTTACCTACACGCCGGTGGAAGATCCTGCCGTCTATGAAAATGCCTTCAAGCCATTTCTTGATCATCTGGGTCAATGCACCGGCAAGCGCATTGTTTATTACTCGGTAAATTCCAATGCGGCGGAAATCGAGGCGATGCGTGCGGGGCGCCTGCATGTGGGCGGCTTTTCGACGGGGCCGACCGGATTTGCCGTCAATCTCGCCGGTGCCGTGCCGTTTGCGGTCAAGGGTTACGAAAAGGATTTTCAGGGTTATAACCTGCTGATGATCGTTAAAAATACGAGCCCCTACCAGAAGCTGGCTGATCTCAAGGACAGGAAGGTTGCGCACACTTCGCCGTCGTCAAATTCGGGCAATCTGGCGCCGCAGATATTGTTCCCGCCGGAAGGCCTGGTGCCGGACAAGGATTACAAGGTGCTGTTCTCCGGTGGCCACGGCCAGTCGGTCAAAGGCGTGGAATCCGGTGACTATGACGCTGCACCGGTGGCTTCCGACGTGTTTTACCGGATGGCCGGACGTGGTGAAGTCAAGGCGAATGATTTCCGCATCATTTACAAGAGCCCGGTATTTCCGACTTCGTCGTTTGCCTATGCCCATGATTTGCATCCCGATCTGGTGCAGACCATGACCAAGTGTTTTTATGACTACCGGTTCCCGGCAGAAATGAAAAAAACCTTTGGCGGCGCTGATCGTTTCTTCCCGATCACCTACCAGAAGGATTGGGAAGTGGTGCGCAAGATCGCCGAAGGTACCGGCACGCCGTTCAACCGCGCGGCTTACGACAAAGAGTCCGCGCGCGAGGATGCTGCACGCAAGAAAGCTGCCGCAGCCAAGAAGAAATAATGGCCGGTGCACAACCGGCTGCAACGGTCCCACCAACCATTGAGGTGCGCGGACTGACCAAGGAATACCGTCGCGGCATTCCGGTGCTGCGCGGTATTTCCATCGCGTTTCCTGATCGCGGAATTACTGCGGTGATCGGTCCATCCGGCACCGGCAAGTCGACGCTGATCCGCTGTATCAACCGGCTGGTAGAGCCCACGGCCGGCGAAATCCTGTTCCATGGTGCTGACCTGGTGCGGCTGTCCCGCAAGTCGTTGCGCGAGCACCGCCGACGCATCGGCATGGTCTTCCAGGAATACAATCTCGTCGAACGGCTGACGGTGATGGAAAACGTGCTCTCAGGTCGGTTGGGTTACCTGCCGGCGTGGAAAGCTTTTTTTCGCCGCTACCCACCGCAGGATATTGCCATGGCCTGGGAATTGCTGGACACCGTGGGCCTGACCGAGCACGCCAACCAGCGCGCCGATGCGCTGTCCGGCGGCCAGCGCCAGCGCGTCGGCATAGCGCGGGCGGTGATGCAGCAACCCGACATCCTGCTGGCCGATGAGCCGACCTCTTCACTCGATCCCAAGACCTCGGTGGAAATCATGGAACTGCTGGTTGGTATTACCGAGACCCGCCATATCCCGGTGATCGTCAACATCCATAACGTGCCGCTGGCGAAGCGCTTCGCCAGCCATGTGATCGGCATGGCCGGCGGCGCCATAGTTTACGACGGCCCGCCCGGCGGACTCAGTGACGATCATCTGAACCAGATTTATGGCGGTGAAGATTGGCAGGAATGATGCAACGGCATCCGGCCATGGCCGGACGTCCGCCGGCCTTCCTGCCCAACTGGCCGGCACGGCTGGCCTGGCTGGCGCTGATCGCCTACGCGTTTTATGCGGCGTCGATACTCGATATCTCCTGGGAGCGCTTTGTCACCGGCATCGATAACGGTGCGCGTTTCATGGGGCGTATGTTTCCGCCTGACACCAGCACATCCAAGCTGCAATTGCTGGCCAAAGGTCTGTACGAATCGATCGAGATGGCGATCATCGCCTCGGCCCTGGGCATCATGCTGTCGCTGCCCATAGGCTTGCTGGCGGCGCGCAATCTGATGCCGGCGTGGGTGACCTGGCCGATGCGGCTGGGCATTGCGCTGTGCCGTTCATTCCACCAGGTCATCATTGCCATTATCTTCGTCAAGGCCGTGGGCTTCGGCGCGCTGGCAGGGATATTGGCGCTGACGGTTGCTTCCATCGGGTTCATCGGCAAATTGTTCGCCGAGGCCATCGAGGAGATTTCGCTGAAACAGGTCGAGGCGATCCGCGCCACCGGTGCGCCGTTTTTCAGCGTGATTGCCTACGGCGTGCTGCCGCAGGTGCTGACGCGTTTCGTCGGGTTTGCGACTTATCAGGTGGATTCCAACCTGCGCAATTCGACCATGGTCGGCATCGTCGGCGCCGGCGGCATCGGCGGCACCATGTTTGCCGCGTTCCAGCGCTTTGATTTCGATTTCCTGCTGACCATCCTGCTGGCGATCATCGCCGTCATTATGGTCAGTGAGATGTTGCAAAACCAGGTCAAGAAGCTTTACCAGTGACGGCCTCCAGAGCTACGCCAGCAACTGCGCCCGGCACCGGCTTGCGACAGGAATGGCAGCGTTACACGCGGCGCGAACGGTTGGCACGCTTCGCATTGTATTTCGGCATCGTTTTCGCCTGCGTGGTTTCACTGCGCACTGTGCAGATCATTCCCGAGTTTCTTTATGATGCACCGGAGCAGGTCGCCGATCTGCTGCAGCGCATGTGGCCGATTGAATGGCGTTATTACCCCAAAGGGGTGCACGAGGCGCTGATCGAAACCCTGCATATCGCAACGCTGGGCACGATACTCGCGATCATCATGGCGCTGCCGCTGGGCATGCTGGCGGCAAACAACGTGACACCCAATGCCGGCCTCAATTATTTGGCCAAGCTGTTGCTGGTGTCTTCGCGCTCAGTGAATTCGCTGGTATGGGCGCTGCTGTTCGTGGCCATTTTCGGTCCCGGCGCGCTGGCCGGTACCATGGCCATCGCGTTCCGTTCCATCGGTTTTGTCGGGAAGTTGTTCAGCGAGGCACTGGAAGAGGCACGCCCCGGCCCCATCGAGGCCCTGCACAGCTGTGGCGCGCCCTGGCCCAGCGTGTTCGCCAAAGGCTACTGGCCGCAGGTCGAACCTGCGTTTTGGGGCATTGCCCTGTTTCGCTGGGACATCAGCGTGCGCGAATCCGCGGTGCTTGGACTGGTCGGCGCCGGCGGCATCGGCACCGCCATCGATTCGGCGATGAACCTGTTTCAGTGGGATCGCGTGGCACTGATGCTGGTGGTGATTTTTGCAGTGGTGCTGATCGCCGAAGTCGTAGTTACGGCCATCCGCAAGCGCATCATTTGAGGCCGCGCTGCCAGATTTCGCGACAGGCGGCCACTGCCGTGTCGACGTCCGCGTTTGATATGTGACGATGGGTCACGAAACGCAATGACAGCGGATCTCCCGGACTCACCGCCACGCCGCGTGCCTTGAACTCTTCCGCCCATTGCTCTGCACTGCGACCGCTTGCATGCAGGCTGACGCGTACGATGTTGGTTTCGATGTCGTCGGGGTTGACCAGCGAGGCATCTACATCGTGCAGTCCCCGCGCCAGTTGTCTTGCCGTCGCGTGATCTTCGGCGAGCCGTTCTATCATCGTTTCCAGACCGACGATGCCGGCGGCAGCGATCGAACCGGCCTGGCGCAGGTTGCCGCCGACCATGCGCCGGAACGGGCGCGCGCGTTCGATGAAATCGCGTGAACCGCACAGCACCGAACCCACCGGCGCCGACAGGCCTTTGGAGACGCAGAAACAGACGGAATCGGTGTGCTGAGCGATCGTGGCTGCCGGCACGTCCAGTGCCACTGCGGCATTAAACAGTCGCGCGCCGTCGGTATGCACCGGGACGCCATGTTGTTGTGCGAGTCCGTACACCATTTGCATGTGCGCCAGCGGCAGCACAGCGCCGCCGGCGCCGTTATGCGTGGTTTCCATGCAGATCAGCGCGGTGCCGAAATTGTTGCGGGTCATCGGCCGCACGGCCTCGCGCAACGCGGTTTCATCCATGGCACCGCGCACGCCCGGCAAGGGCTTGTAATAAACCCCGGCGACGGCGCCGAGGCCGCCCAGTTCGTTGTTGAGGATGTGTGCACCGCGTTCGAGCAGCACCTCGCCGGCGCGCGAGGTGTGCGCGAGTACAGCCACCAGGTTGGTCATGGTGCCGCTGGGCATGTAGAGGCCGGCTGCTTTGCCGGTCAGTTGGGCAGCCAGCACCTCGAGCTTGATCACCGTGGCATCGCCATCGCGTGAATCATCGCCCTGGGTGGCGGTCTGCATCGCGGCCAGCATGGCGGGCGTCGGCTGGGTGACGGTGTCTGTTCGTAAGTCAATGATTTTATTCATTTATTTTGTCTTTCTTCGAGCAAGGCGTTGGCCAGTTCGACAAAGCCGGCACCGGTTGCGGCAACCGTGACGTAAGCGGGATCGTGGGCGAGTTGTCCGACGAATTGGCGGACGTTGGCGACGCCCACTGCATGCGGAAAATAACCGAACATCGGTGCGTCGTTGGGTGAATCGCCGGCAAACACATAATGATCGCGGGCAGCATCGAGGTCGATGCCGAAGCACTCCGCATACAGGCGGCGGGTCATGGTCAGCTTGTCATAGTTGCCAAACCAGCCGTTGACATGGATGGAACTGACTTTGGCCGTCAGCCCGCGCCGCTGCATCAGGGCGACGATGTGCTGCACGGCGGTGTCAGCGAGTCGCGGCACGTCTTCGCAGAAATCGATGGCGAGATCTGTCTCGCGGTACTGCTGGTCGGCGGCGACGGCGGCACCGGGCACTGCGGCGATGATTTCCGCTGCAATGGCGGCGAGGGCCGTGCGATGTTCCAGGCGTACATCCGGGGTATCGACAAACTGCCGTTGCATGCGGCGGCGGGCGTGGTCGTACCGAAACCAGAAAGCGCCGTTTTCGCCGACCACGGCGTCCACCGGCCACATCCGCGCAATGTGGTCGCACCAGCCCGCCGGCCGGCCGGTGATCGGAACCACGCTCAGGCCGGCAGCGCGCAGACGTTCGAGCGCGTCATAGGCTGCAGCCGTGAGATGTCCGTCCGTGCTCAGCGTGTCGTCGATGTCGCACAGCACGCCGCGCACGGCGCGCCGTGCCGCGGCGCTGAATGCCGACAGCGGCTGCATCAGTAACACTCCTCCTGGCCGGCGGGTTGCAGCGGACGGGCGACAAAACCGAAGCGGGCGGGCACGTCGGCGGAGCGTAGGGCTTGCACCGGCAGACGCGTCGCGTCCACATCCAGTTCCAGTGCGACGCGCTCGCCAGCCTGCAGTGCTTCCAACATTGCCGCCAGGGCGGCATCCCCGGCCGGATTGCCGTCGGCGCCGCAGAAACGCGGCACCATGGATTCGAGATCCGCGTCGTGAAGCAGGCCGATGCCCAGGTCGGTTTCTAGCAGCAATTGCCCTGCTTCATCAATGTAGGCCGCATGGACGACGCGGACCGGATCTCCGCTGTGTGAGGCCAGCGCCAGCCCGGCACCCGGTGCGGAACTCACCCGGTAGATATGCGGCGTGTAATCCAGGGTGACGTACACCCGTTGCGGACCGTTCTGGAAAAACCAGCGCCCCTGCTCATCGTGACTGTAATTGCGTCCGAAAAAGGCGGCAATGCCCGGGTTGGCGACGCGCTCGCCTTTGAGCAGCCAGTGTCCGCGGCGATCAAGCGACAGCCAGCCATAAACCGCGGGTACGTTGGGCCATTTGGCCATGCCGCGAAGTACAAGTTCATCCATGGCTGCAATTTATCACAGCATCGTTTAACCCCGATCAGACCGGTGCTGCGTTTGTAATTCTGTCGCGGATATTCCGCATACACCGATTGAGGAGCCATCATGAAACGCCTGATTGCCGTAGTAAGTCTGTTCCTGGCCGCCTGTGCGCTGCCGCTACCGGCTGCAGCTGTAGGCAGAATTGCCAATATCGTTATATACGACCGTGCCCAGAACCTTGCGCTGCCGGCGTATGTCCACGAGGGACGACATTATGTCGTCGGCCGTCCCGGCAACGAGTACGAAATACGCATGCGCAATCGCCGGCATGGCGACATCCTGGCGGTGGTGTCGGTGGATGGCGTGGATGTGATCACCGGTGACACGGCCGATTGGCGCCAAAGTGGTTATGTGCTGGGTCCGCACCAGAGTTTTGGTGTCAAAGGCTGGCGCAAAAGCCTGGAACGCACCGCTGCGTTTTATTTCACGGCGCTGCCTGACTCTTATGCTGCGCGTACCGGCCGTCCTGATCATGTAGGCGTCATCGGAATTGCGGTGTACCGCAGGAAACCGGAGCCGGTCGCGCAGATGGCACCACGGCGGCTGGAGTCTGAGGTGGCGGAGGCTGATGCATCGTTGCCGTCGGCCGCTGCGGAGCGCAGCAGTGCCGGTCGGGCGGCAGACAGTGCGACATCAGGCGCCGAAGCGACTGCGCAAAAATCGGCCCGATTGGGCACCGGGCACGGCCGCAGCGAAGCTTCCCGGGTAACCTATACGGAATTCGAGCGCGCCAGCGTGGCGCCGGCCGAAGTGATCAGCATTTACTATGACAGTTATCGCAGCCTGGTCGCACAGGGGGTCATCCGTGCGCCGACGCTTGCGCGCCCGGATCCATTCCCCGGGCGATTTGCTCCAGACCCGCGCTGATACAGGCGTGGATGCGACGGCGGACGCGGGTTGCCGGCATGCGGAGGCTTCTGCATACTGGCACCCCGTTATGCCTACGGATGCCGACACCAGCGACGAGGCGCTCATGCTCGGCTATCGCGATGGTGATGCCGCCGGCTTTGACGTCCTGTATGCCCGCCACAAGGGCGGTGTCTATCGCTACCTGCTGCGCCAGTGCCGCAACCCGGCGCTGGCGGATGAACTGTTTCAGGATGTGTGGATGAACCTGATCCGCGCGCGCGACGGTTACACGGTGCAGGCCAAGTTCGCCACCTACCTCTACCGGATCGCCCATAATCGGTTGATGGATCATTTTCGCCGCCATGACGCGACGGCTGTATCACTGGACGATGAATCGGCCACGCCTGTTGCCGAGCCGGTGGCACCGCGCAGCGCTGAACCTGAGGCCAGTGCTGATGCGCGCGAGCAGGCGGCGCAGTTGCTGGCTTTGCTGGCTGAACTGCCGGTCGAACAGCGCGAGGCTTTTGTGCTGCAGCAGGAAGGCGGGCTCAGCATTGAGGAAATTGCGGAGACTACCGGGGTGACGCGGGAGACGGCAAAAAGCCGGCTGCGTTATGCGCTGGCCAAGTTGCGGCGGGGGATGCAGGCATGGCAGTGACGCCGGAACAAAACATAGCAAGCGACCTGGAGCGCGATCCACGGCTGGAGAAGTCCTACCGTGCGGGTGCGCACGAGGAACCGCCGGCGCACCTCGACGCCGCGATCCGTGCAGCGGCACGGCGTGCAGTTGGTGCCGGGCCGGTTGGTGCCATGCGCTTCCGCAACTGGAGTGTGCCGCTGGCGCAGGCAGCGGTGGTGGTGCTGTCGGTGACCGTAGTCACGATGATGCGTGATGAAGGGGGCGATCGCTGGGAGGCGCCCTCATCACCAGCCATGACGGAAAAGACCGTGCCGCTTTTACCGGAGGCAGCCCCGGATCGGGGGGGCAACCGGTTGGCAGATCGGCTGGATCAGGCGATTCCGGCGGAGCCGCAGCAGTCTGCAACACTCCCGGGTGCATCCAGGCCGACACCGGCTAGGGCTGCGCCAGAACCTGCGCTACCGCCTGCCGCAGAGATGGCGCAGCGTGCCAGGAAATCTGCGGCCCCACGCGCCAAAATCGCTGCAGACGGGGTTGCCCGGACTGAGGAGGATAAGGACGCTCGCCGCGAGCGTATGCAGTCGGCGCCGACTGCTGCACCGCAGCCCCAACTGCGCTCAGCGCCGCCCGCATCCGGCGACACTGCAGCCGGATACGGATCGACGGCGGAATCCCCGGCGCCGGTTGCGACCTTGGCCGATACGCCACAAGCCAAGTTGTGGCGGGACCTCATCCACGAACCCCCAGAGAAATGGATACAGCGCATCACCGAACTGCATCGTGCCGGGAAAACAGCCGATGCCGATGCGCTGGCTGTTGAGTTCCGCCGCCGGTTTCCGACCGAGCGCCTGCCGATTGATGTGCGCTGAGCGCATGGTGAGCATGGAACCGAAACCGCAGCGTCCGTCCGAGCCCGAGCCGTGGGAGTGTTGTGGCAGCGGCTGCGATCCCTGTGTTTACGATCGGTATTGGGAAGCACTTACTAACTATGAAATCGCGCTACGGGCTTGGGAGACGCGCCAACTGCCCCCTGCACCTGACCCTCAGGATGGGATATAAATGATTGTTTTTATAGAATAATTAGGCTTATTTTGAAGCATAACCTCAGTCCAGATGCGCGCCGCAGTGAACTCTTGTGGCCGCGGCCTCTCCAATATGCAGCGACGCGCCATATAAGTGGTGAGTACCCTATAAGATATATAGCTATTTGTTTATAAACAACAGGTTATATTTTTGTTGCGCTGCACTATACGGTACCGGTAAACTGCGCCCCCGATTGTTGCCTTAGCGGGTTAAAAGTCTCCTGACAGGCTTGCGGCTGCAGTCCTGAGCACCTAGAATTAGCCAGTTTTTTTGAGTAGGCCACAACCTGTAGTGGAAGTTGGCCAAGTGTAGTCATAAGGAGACACTGTTACCATACCCAGGTAGCACAAGCTGAAAACGTTCACCTTGTTGTGGTGGGCGTATCCCTAAAGGAGGTTTTGCATGTACGCAAAATCGATTTCAGAATCATCTCCCGGAGTAGGCGCTGTTGTTGCGTTGCCCCGGGCCCGAAAATTTTGGACGCTGATAGTATTTTTTGCCAGCGTCTCTGCGCTGGGCCTGTTGCTCCATGAGCGCTACGGCTCACCGTGGCTGGCATCTGTTTATGCCAGCGTGCAAAACGAAGCCCAGGCGGTTTCCGCACGGGTGTTGCCACTCAAGAAGGCGGCACCGGCCGCCCATCCGGACGAGCAGCGCCACCTTGCGTTGGCCGAGTTTCTTGCCAAGCGCTACAAGGTTTCCCAGGATGTCACGCTGAAGTTCGTGCAGGTTGCCCATGCCGAAGCCAAGTTGACCCGGCTCGACCCGCTGCTGGTCATGGCGGTAATCGCCATTGAATCCCGCTATAACCCGATCGCCGAGAGCGAGGCGGGGGCCCGGGGCTTGATGCAGATCATTCCCAAATACCACGGTGACAAGCTGGCGGAATTCGGCGGCGAACAGGCGGTATTCGATCCTGAATCCAATATCCGGGTCGGTACCCGCATCCTCAGGGAGTATCTGACCCGTACCGGCAATATCAGCATCGCGCTGCAGATGTACGCCGGTGCCCTGGCTGATGAAAACGATACCTATACGAACCGGGTGATGAGCGAGAAACAACGACTGCAGCGCGTCGTCGCTGCCCTGGCGGAACCGTTAGCGCCGGCCTCCTCTCCGCGACTGGCACAACGCCTGTCGACCCGGCATATCGATTCGCCGCTGGGCGAGTAATCCAGACATTTGGCGCGGGTGTCCAGCATCCGCATGACCTGGCTTGGCGGATCGGTGGTTGCCGATCTGCAGCCGGGCCCTACGGCGGACAAGCTGCTGGCCGCATTGCCCTGTGTATCCAGCGTCAGCACCTGGGGTGAAGAAATCTATTTTGAGCTGCCGATGTCGGCAGCCCTGGAAGCTGGTGCGCAGCAGGTAGTTCCACCGGGTACGGTTTGTTTCTGGGTGGAAGGCAATGCACTGGCGTTACCCTGGGGGCGCACGCCCATTTCCCAGGCCAACGAGTGCCGTCTGGCCAGTGCCTGTAATGTGCTGGGCCAAATCCGCGGTGATCCTTCAGTGCTGAAATCCGCCCGTAACGGCGAGAAGATACGCGTCGAAGCCGCTTAGCCAATACTGCGGGACTATAATGGTTGCAACCGGTAAGGGCGCGCCATGGCGGATCAGGAAGTACCCAAGGATTTTTTCGAATTCATGCAGAAAATGTGGAACCCGATGGGGTTTCCCATTCCCGGCATGATTGCACCCACCATGAGCGTCGAGGATCTGGAGAAAAAAATCGCCGAACTCAAGGCGGTGGAAACCTGGCTGACGATGAACACCGGTTTCGTGCAGATGACCATCAAGACGCTGGAGATGCAAAGAGCTGGCCTGGAAAGTCTGCAGGCTGCGGGCAAGGCTGCGGCGGGACCAAAAAAAGCGCCGAAGTAACGGGCGCTTTTCCATTTCAGCCGGGACTACGCCCGGGCGTCGAGTGTCTTCGGATCGAAGTAAGGCTTGTCGCCTCTGATCTGGGTGCGATGCATCAACCGCCGTGACTCCGGATCAAAAGCGTCACGCCGGTGCATTTAATGTTGTGGCTGCGGCCAACCCTCACTGCGTTCGGGTTGGCCTACGCCGCAACCTTCAAGCCCGGGCGTCGAGTGTCTTCGGATCGAAGTAGGGCTTGTCGCCTCTGATCTGGGTGCGATGCATCAATCGCCGTGACTCCGGATCAAAAGCGTCACGCCGGTGCATTTAATGTTGTGGCTGCGGCCAACCCTCACTGCGTTCGGGTTGGCCTACGCCGCAACCTTCAAGCCCGGGCGTCGAGTGTCTTCGGATCGAAGTAGGGCTTGTCGCCTCTGATCTGAGTACGATGCATCAGCCGCCGTGACTCCGGATCAAAAGCATCACGCCGGTGCATGGCGCAGCGGTTGTCCCACATCAGCAGATCGCCGACTTTCCAGACTTGGTACCACTCGAATTTTTTCTGCGTGGCGTGCGCCCACAGCTGGTTCAGCAGGTCTTCGCTTTCGTCCAGTGGCAGACCGATTACGTAAGCACTGCGGCGACGGCCAAGAAACAGGCAGTTGCGGTGGCTGCGCGGATGGGTGCGCACCAGCGGGTGGATGGCGCCCGGCGCGTCGCGTGGGTCGGTGACGTCGGTGTGGCCTTTGCGCAATTCGCCGGCACTGTTGCGGCTGGAGTCATGACGGCAGAAACGACCGAGTATCTGTTTTCTGATCGCTGCGGGTAGTGTTTCGTAAGCGGCGTACATATTGGTAAACCCGGTGTTGCCACCTTCCGGGGGTACTTCCAGCGAGTAGAGCAGGCTGCCGATCGGTGCCGTATCGTTGTACGACATGTCGGTATGCCACTCGGCTTCGTAGTGGCCGAGATTGCCGATGGACTTGCCGTTGACCTTGATGTTCGACATCACGGTGATTTCAGGATAGGGATTGACGACATCCTTGCCGGCGTGCACCGGCGCCTGGTCGAGTTCGCCGAACATGCGCGCGAACGCCAGGAACGCAGGATCGTCCAGTTGCTGGTTGCGGAAACGCAGGATCAGATGTGCATGCCAGGCGTCTTCGATCTGCTTGAATATTTCCTGTGACACCGGTTTTGACAGGTCGACGCCGACGATGTCGGCGGCCAGTGCCGCCCCAGTGGGGATGACGGTGATATTGCCCTGTTGCGGGGTGTCCATGGCTGTGCCTCCTTCTTGATTGCACACATGCTACTGCGACGGCCGGGCGCACTCAAGGCGTTGGCCATATAGCGGAAGCGCGGGTGACAAAAAAGTGCAGGACCTTACTTGTCCGCGATCCGGTTGCGCAGCAGCCCCAGTCCCTCGACTTCGGTTTCCAGGATGTCACCGGCTTTCATGAATTCCGGCGGGTTGCGGGCGTGGCCGACCCCGGCCGGCGTGCCGGTCAGGAACAGGTCACCCGGCTCCAGCGTCAGACCGGCTGAAAGCTCGGCGATCAGGCGGGGAATTTTGAAATACATGCAGCGGGTGTTCGATTCCTGCTTGGTTACGCCATTGACGCGGCAGGTCAGATTCAGGTTTTGCGGGTCTTTGACTGCATCGGCAGTGGTCAGCCACGGTCCCATCGGGCAGTGCCCATCCAGGCTCTTGCCCTTGAACCACTGCTGGCCGTGCTGGCGCTGCACTTCACGTGCCGACACGTCGTTGGCGATCATGTAACCGTAGATGTGTTTCATCGCATCGGCTTCGGAAATGTTGCGACCGCGTTTGCCGATGACCACGGCCAGCTCGACTTCCCAGTCGAGTTTTTCGGTGACGCCGGGGTGCGACGGCACTTCGCCATAGGGGCTGTTGACAGTCAGCGGCTGTTTGGTGAAAAACGCCGGATGTTTGGGCATTTCCTGCACATGCGGGCGGGCTTTTACGCCCTCCTCAAAATGCTCCAGGTAGTTCCAGCCCACGCAAAACACGTTTTTCCGCGGCAGTATGGGTGCATGCAGCGTGACCTTGGCGGCAGCGTGATGTCCCGTTTTGATGCTGGCTGCGGCTTTTTTGACCAGTGCCAGGCCGCTGCGGCCGGCAGCCACGAGTGCGGTCATGTCATCAGCGGCGAACGGCAGCTTGATGCGTGCCTTTTTGGCCGCAGCCTCAAGGTCGATGATGCTGCCATCTGTGGCGACGATGCCGATTTTTGCAGGACCGCGCTTGGTGGCGGAGTAGGTGACCAACTTCATATTATTCTCCCTGGGTAATGTGTTTGAATTTTTCGGCAGCTCCGACCAGTTCAGCGCAAATACCGGGTTCCCACGCCGAATGACCGGCGTCAGATACGATGTGGTACTCCGCCTCAGGCCAGGCCCGGTGCAGATCGTCGGCCGAGACCAGCGGACATACGGCATCGTAGCGGCCCTGCACAATAACGCCGGGGATGCTGCGGATGCGGTGAACATTGTCCAGCAGCGAGTTGTCCGGCAGAAAAATATTGTTCTTGAAGTAGTGCGCTTCTATGCGCGCCAGACCCAGCGCCACCCCGTCACCGGCAAAATAGGCTACGGTTTCCGGACTGGGCAGCAGTGTCGAACACGAGCCTTCGTACGTGCTCCACGCGCGGGCGGCAGGCAGGTGGATTCCGGGGTCGGGATCGGTCAGCCGGCGGTGGTACGCAGAGAGCAGATCTTTGCGTTCGTGTTCCGGTATCGGATCGGTAAATGCGCGCCAGGCTTCAGGAAACAGGTTGCGCAGGCCGTAGAGAAACCAGTCGATTTCGCTTGTGCGGCACAGGAAGATGCCGCGCAGGATCAGTCCCGTGCAGTGTTGCGGATGCGCTTCGGCATAGGCCAGCGCCAGGGTGCTGCCCCAGGAGCCGCCGAACACCAGCCAGCGTGATATGCCCAGGTGCGTGCGCAGTTTTTCAATGTCGGCAATCAGCAGCGGCGTGGTGTTGTCGGTGATGTCGCCCAGCGGCGTCGAACGGCCGGCGCCACGCTGATCAAAAATAATGATGCGATAGTGCGCGGGGTCAAAAAAGCGCCGGTGCGCTGTGGCCGCGCCGGCACCGGGGCCACCGTGCAGAAAAACCACCGCCGCGCCACGCGGATTCCCGCTTTCCTCGAAATACATGCGATGCCGGCCGTCAAGCACCAGGGTGCCGACGTTGTACGGATCAATCTCGGGATAAAGTTCGGCGCGCACGCCGGAGGAGACATTGGGCATCAAAGCGATGGGCATCAAAATTCACGCTGCGGAAAGCGCTGCGCAAAGCAGCGCAACGTTAGCACAAAGGGGAGGTGGCGTGTAGCGGCCCGGCCGATACACGGAGCTGTGCGGGAGGGGGCTACGGTATAATCGTTCGCTCCCAAAAGCGTTCTCCAAAGTGCAGCGTTACCACAAGATTGTATTTCCGAAAGGCGGTATTTTTTAAATGCCCGAAGACCAACTGCGCAAAGCGGCGCTCGAATATCACCGGCTGCCAGTTCCGGGAAAAATCGCGGTCACGCCGACCAAGGGCCTGGTCAACCAGCGCGACCTCGCGCTGGCCTACACGCCCGGTGTCGCCAAGGTCTGTGAGGAAATCGTCGCGAACCCAACGGATGCCAGCCTGTACACGGCCCGCGGCAACCTGGTCGCGGTCATTACCAACGGCACTGCCGTGCTGGGTTTGGGCAACATCGGGCCGCTGGCGGCCAAACCGGTGATGGAAGGCAAGGCGGTACTGTTCAAGAAGTTCGCCGGCATCGACGTCTTTGACATCGAAATCAATGAGCGCGACCCGCACAAGCTGGTCGACATCATTGCCGCGCTGGAGCCCACCTTCGGCGGCATCAACCTGGAAGACATCAAGGCGCCCGAGTGTTTCATCGTCGAGCGCGAGTTGCGCAAGCGTTGCAAGATTCCCATTTTCCATGATGACCAGCATGGCACCGCGATCACTGTCAGTGCGGCGTTTATCAACGGCCTGAAAGTGGTCGGCAAGGACATCGGCCAGATCAAGCTGGTGGTGTCGGGGGCGGGTGCTGCCGCGCTGGCCTGCCTGGATTTGCTGGTTTCACTGGGGCTGCAGCAAAAAAACATTACTGTTACCGACATCGCCGGCGTGGTCTACAAGGGTCGCAAGGAAGAGATGGATGAGGACAAGGCGCGTTATGCCATCGACACCAAGGCGCGCAAGCTGGCCGAGGTGATTGCCGGGGCGGATGTTTTCCTTGGTTTGTCGGCCGGTAAGGTGCTGAAACCTGAGATGGTCAAGCAGATGGCCGAGCGGCCGCTGATTTTTGCGCTGGCCAACCCCGAGCCGGAAATTTTGCCGGAACTGGTCAAGGCCGTGCGGCCCGATGCGGTGATGGGCACCGGGCGTTCGGATTATCCGAATCAGATTAATAACATATTGTGCTTCCCATTTATTTTTCGCGGCGCACTGGATGTTGGCGCGACGACCATCAACCGCGAAATGGAAATTGCCGCAGTCAATGCGATCGCCGCGCTGGCCCAGGCCGAGCAGTCCGACATCGTCGCTGCCGCTTACGGTGAACAGGATCTGAAATTCGGCCCCGAATACCTGATTCCGCGACCGTTTGATCCGCGGCTGATCAGCATCGTCGCCCCGGCGGTTGCCAAGGCTGCCATGGAATCCGGCGTGGCGACACGTCCCATCGAGGATTTTGACGCCTACGTGCAGCGCATGACCGAGGTGGTTTACCACTCGGGACTGATCATGAAGCCGGTGATAGCTGCGGCGAAAAAGACGCCCAAGCGCGTGGTTTATGCCGAGGGTGAGCATGAAGTCGTGTTGCGTGCAGTGCAGGTCGCCGTGGACGAAGGCATCGTGCGCCCGATACTGATCGGGCGGCCCAGTGTGATCAAGACGCGCATCGAACGCCTCGGCTTGAGGTTAAAGCGCGATCGCGATTTCGAACTGGTCGATCCCAACGACGATCCGCGTTACCGCGAATACTGGATGGAATACCAGAGACTCGGCGAACGCCGCGGCGTGACCCCGGAAATCGCCAAACTCGACATGCGCCGGCGCGCGACCCTGATCGGCACCATGCTGATGCGCATGGGGGCTGCTGATGCGATGTTGTGCGGACTGCTGGGTCGCTACGACAGCCACCTGCGTTTTGTGGATCTGGTGATCGGCAAGCGTCCGGGCGTGCAGAACTTCGCAGCGATGAACATGGTGATATTGCCTGACCGCACCATGTTCATCTGCGACACCTATGTCAATTTTGATCCCACGGTCGAACAGATCGCCGAGTCCACGGTGCTGGCAGCCGAGGAAATCAGCCGCTTCGGACTAACGCCCAAGGTTGCGCTGCTGTCGCATTCCAGTTTTGGTTCGGCCGACTCGGTGACCTCACGCAAAATGCGCGCCGCGCTGGCACTGATCAATGAGCGGGCGCCGAATCTCGAGATTGATGGCGAGATGCATGGTGATGCGGCGTTGTCGGAGGACATCCGCAACAAGACTTCACCGAATTCGCGACTCACGGGATCGGCCAACCTGCTGATGATGCCGACGCTGGATGCCGCGAACATTGCGTTCAACCTGCTGAAGACGGCGTCCGGCGACGGCATTACCGTCGGGCCCATCCTGCTTGGCGCCCAAAAGCCGGTGCATATCCTGACCACCAGCGTGACCGTGCGTCGCATCGTCAACATGACGGCGCTGATCGTCGCCGACGCCGGTGCCGAACGCAGTGAGCAGCGCATCCTGCTCTGATCAGAGATCGTTTGTAAGTTATTGATTTTATTAATTAATTTAAAGTTTATTGACCATGACTAAATTCCGCATTGAACACGACACGATGGGCGAAATCCAGGTGCCTGACCGCATGCTGTGGGGCGCACAGACCCAGCGCAGCCTGCATCACTTTCATTTTCCCGGTGAAACCATGCCGCTGCCGGTGGTGCATGCGCAGGTGATGGTGAAAAAAGCTGCGGCGCTGAGCAACATGGCGCTGGGCGTGCTCGACAAAAAGAAGGGCGCGGCCATCGTCAAGGCGGCCGATGAGGCGCTGACCGGTGCGCTGGATACGCATTTCCCGCTGGTGGTATGGCAGACCGGCTCCGGCACCCAGACCAACATGAACGTTAATGAAGTGCTGGCCAACCGCGCCTCAGAACTGCTGGGCGGCAAGCGTGGCGCGGCGCGGCTGGTGCACGAGAACGATGACGTCAACAAAGGCCAGTCCTCCAATGACACCTTCCCCACAGCGATGCACGTCGCGGCGGTGATTGCGCTGCAGAAACAGCTGAAGCCCGCGGTGAAAAAGCTGCGCAACACGCTGGACAAAAAGTCGCGCGCGTTCATGAACATTGTCAAAATTGGCCGCACCCACCTGCAGGATGCGACGCCGCTGACACTGGGCCAGGAATTCTCCGGTTATGTATCGCAGCTTGATCACGGTCTGCAGCATGTCGAGGCGTCATTGCCGCATCTATGCGAACTCGCACTGGGCGGTACAGCCGTCGGCACCGGTCTCAACGCGCATCCGAAATTCGCCAAGGATGTCGCAGCACAGCTAAAAAAATTGACGGGTCTTCCCTTCGTCACGGCGCCTAACAAGTTCGAAGCGCTGGGTTCCTGCGACGGCGTGGTCGCTGCCCACGGCGCGCTAAAAACGCTGGCTGCATCGCTGATGAAAATTGCCAACGACATCCGCTGGCTGTCCAGCGGTCCGCGTTGTGGCATCGGTGAACTGAGCATCCCGGAAAACGAACCGGGCTCGTCGATCATGCCGGGCAAGGTCAATCCGACGCAGTCGGAATCGATGACCATGGCCTGCTGCCAGGTCTTTGGCAACGACACCGCGATCAATGTCGGTGGTTCGATGGGCAATTTCGAACTCAATGTGTTCCGCCCGATGGTGATCCGCAATTTCATGCACAGCGTGCACCTGCTGGCGCATGCCTGCGAGAATTTCGACGAACACTGCGCGGTCGGCATCGAGCCGAATATTGAGCGCATCACCCAACTCACCAATGATTCGCTGATGCTGGTGACTGCGCTTAACCCGCACATCGGTTACGCCAAGGCTGCGGCGATCGCCAAAAATGCCCACAAGAAAGGGCTGACGCTGAAAGCCTCCGCGGTCTCGCTGGGCCACCTGACTGCCCAGCAGTTCGACCAGTGGGTCAAGCCTGAAGGCATGGTTGGCATCAAAATCAAGGCGCGGAAAAAGTAGTAGCGGGAAATACCGCGACGGCATGGCGGGCAAACGTCCAACAGTTAAATCTGACGGCGGCAATCGTGTTGCGCTGGTCACCGGCGGCAATCGCGGCATCGGCTACGAAATCTGCCGCCAACTCGCGGGCAAAGGTCTGACCGTGGTGCTGGCGAGCCGCAATGCTGAGGCAGGGCGGGCCGCAGCAAAACGATTGCTCGCGGAAGGACTCAAGGTCGAAACGCAGCGTCTGGATGTCTGCAGTCCGATCAGCATACGTGCTGCGGTCAAGGCGGTCGTCAAACGCCATGGCCGCATCGATGTGCTGGTCAACAACGCCGGCATCATGGCTGATGCGCATGGTGCCCGCGTGATCGGATCCAACCCCGCTGTTTTCCGCAAAACCCTGGATACCAATTTTCATGGCCCGTTGCTGCTGGTGCAGGCGGTGGTGCCGCTGATGCTCGCCGCCGGTTATGGCCGCGTGGTCAATCTGTCCAGCGGACTGGGGCAGCTCCAGGGCATGGGTGCCGGCACCCCGGCGTATCGGATTTCAAAGACTGCGCTGAACGCGTTGACCGCAACACTGGCTGCCGAAACTCGCGGCAAGGGCGTGCTGGTCAACGCGCTGTGTCCGGGCTGGGTGCGCACACGCATGGGTGGCGATAACGCTGCACGTTCTGTGGCGCAGGGTGCTGACACGGCGGCGTGGCTGGCCACGCTGCCACAGCGCGGCCCCAGCGGCGGATTATTCCGCAATCGCAGACGCATCGCCTGGTAAGTTCGCCCGATGAAACTCAATCCGCAAAGCCCGCTGCGCGCACTGATGGAAACCTTTCCCCGCGCGGGCCGACTGGAATGGATAGGCATGCGACCGGGGCGGCGTGCGCCGCTTAGCGATGTCACTTACGTTGAAGCAAGCGTAGCCCGTAAGGAGCGAAGCGTATTACGGGATAACATACGCCATGGTTTCCTATCGCCGTAACCATGTCGCCGGTGGTACTTATTTCTTCACCGTGAATCTGCGTGACCGCCGGCAAACGCTGCTGGCGGATCACGCCGAGGCCTTGCGTGAGGTTGTTCGTGGGGTGCGGCGCGAAATTCCGTTTGTGATCGACGCCATGGTGATCCTGCCCGACCACTGGCATGCGGTGTGGACCTTGCCGGAGGGTGACGCCGCTTATGCACGGCGCATACGTTTGATCAAATCGCGATTCACGCGGACATTGCTGGCGGCGGGTGTTGCTCTCACAAAAGACAGGCGCGGTGATTACGATTTATGGCAAAAACGATACTGGGAGCACACGATTCGCGATGAACGCGATTTCGAGGCGCATGTGAATTACGTGCATATCAATCCGGTCAAACACGGTTACGCGAAGCGCGCGGTGGATTGGCCTTATTCGACCTTGCATCGGTATATCCGGAACGGCGTTTTACCGGCGGATTGGGCGTTTGAAGATCAAGACGGAATGTTTGGTGAGCGGAACGCCTGATCCCGTAATGCGCTTCGCTCCTTACGGGCTACGGGTGGGGTTTTATCGCGAATGATATCCATATAAAATATTTAATAAAATCAATTACTTATATAATATACGGCAGTATTCCAATCCTGACTGATCATCAATGTCCAAACTCAACCCCGAAAGCCCGCTGCGCGCACTGATGGAAACCTTTCCCCGCGCGGGCCGGCTGGACTGGATAGGGCTGCGGCCCGGGCGGCGCGCGCCGCTCTCAGAAGTCACTCACGTCGAAGTGCAGGCAGATCACGGCCTCAGCGGTGATCACAAGTCGACCCGTGCCGGCGGCAAGCGGCAGGTCACGCTGATTCAAGCCGAACACCTGGCTGCAGTCGCCGCACTGCTGGGGCGGGATGCTGTTGATCCGGCGCTGGTGCGCCGCAATCTCGTGGTATCGGGCATCAACCTGCTGGCGCTGCGTGACGAGCGATTCGAGATTGGCGGTGTTTTGTTCGAAGGCACCGGTCTGTGTGAACCGTGTTCGCGGATGGAGGAAGTGCTGGGCGCTGGCGGTTACAACGCGATGCGCGGTCACGGCGGCATCCTTGCACGCGTCATCAGCGGCGGTATCATCAATATCGGTGATGCCGTGGCGCATGTGGCTGCAGCGCAGACGTGATGCGAACTCTTAAAGCGCAGACTTAAGGCGCAATCTTAAGGATGGCTTAAGTCGGTTGCTTTTATCATGGCCGTGCCGGATGAATGTCCGTCCAATTTTCATTTGAGGATTTCGCGTGCGCCTGCTGCTGGTGGAAGACGACCTGATGATCGGTGAAAGCGTGCAGCAGGGTCTGCGCCAGGACGGTTTTACCGTGGATTGGGTGCGTGACGGTCAGAGCGCGGAAGCGGCGTGGCGCGCAACGCGCTTTGATCTGATGCTGCTGGATCTCGGTCTGCCGCGCAAGGACGGCCTGGCGGTATTGAAATCCCTGCGCCAGATCCACAATGCGCTGCCGGTGCTGGTCATGACTGCCCGCGATGCCGTGAGTGATCGTGTTGCCGGACTGGATGCGGGCGCGGATGATTATCTGGTCAAGCCATTTGATCTCGACGAACTGGCGGCGCGGGTGCGCGCATTGCTGCGCAGAGGCAGCGGACGTGCCGATCCCGTCATTAGCCACGGCAAGCTGGTGCTGAATCCCGCCACCCGTGTAGCGACTTTTGCGGGCGCACCGCTGGCCTTGTCGCCGCGTGAATTTGCGCTGCTCGAAGCCCTGCTCGATCGTCCGGGCGCGGTGCTGTCGCGCGCCCAGCTTGAAGAGCGCATCTACGGCTGGGGCCAGGAAGTCGAAAGCAATGCCGTTGAAGTGCACATACATGCGTTGCGCAAAAAACTCGGCGCCGAGTTCATCCGTAACGTGCGCGGCGTGGGCTACAAGGTATGACCTCGCTGCGTCATAAACTGCTGGCCTGGCTGCTGGCTGTGGTGCTGATTGCGGGCATGGCTGCGGCGTGGGGCGTCTACCGGCAGGCGCGCGTCGAACTGGACGAGGTGTTTGATTATCACCTCAGGCAGATGGCGCTGTCGGTGCGCGACCGCAGTTTTGATGGCTTGCTGGTCGAGCCCGAAACGCTGACCGGTGAATTTGATTTTGTCATTCAGGTCTGGGGCCGCGATGGCGTGAGGCTTTATTTTTCGCAACCGCATGCGGCACTGCCCGGCCTGGTGCGTCTGGGCTATGACACGGTGCAGGCCGGCAGCACCACCTGGCGGGTATTCGCCATCCAGGAGCGGGGATTTACGATACAGGTTGCACAGCCCATGGGCATACGCAACCGGCTGGCAGCCAATTCGGCGCTGGGTACGCTGAGCCCGTTCTTGTTGCTGCTGCCGCTGCTGGGCCTGCTGGTCTGGTTTACCGTGGGCCGGGAACTGCGGCCGCTGGAGACCGTGGCCCGTGCGGTCAGTCAGCGTTCTGCGACGGCGCTGGACCCTCTCCCCACCGGGCCGCTGCCCGATGAAGTCAGGCCGCTGGTCAGTGCGCTGAATGATCTGCTGGTGCGTCTGGGACGGGTATTGGCTGCGCAGCGCGATTTTGTCGCCGATGCCGCGCATGAGCTGCGCACCCCGCTGGCGGCGCTCACGCTGCAGATCCAGCTTGCAGAGCGGGCAGTATCTGACGCGGAACGCGTAGCTGCCTTTACTGTAGTCAAAAGCGGACTGGCCCGCGCCACCCGGGTCGTCGAGCAGTTGCTGACGCTGGCGCGGCAGAGTCCGGACGCTGCAGAACGCGCACCGCTGCCGGTAGATCTCGTTGAACTGGCGCGGCGGGTGGTCGCCGAGCGTTTGCCGCTGGCTGACGCCAAATTCATAGATCTCGGTGTCAGCGGTGCGGAGCAGCTGACGGTGATGGGTGATGCCGAGGGCCTGCGCATTCTGCTGGCCAACCTGATAGACAATGCCCTGCGATATGCCCCGCAGCAGGGTCGCGTTGATGTCTGCATTCGGCGTGCAGATGATGGCGCCGTGCTGGAGGTCGTGGACAACGGCCCTGGTATACCGGTGGCCGAGCGCGAACGCGTTTTCGATCGTTTCTACCGGCGCGTGGATAATGAAATCCCGGGCAGTGGCCTCGGCCTGGCCATCGTTCGTGACATTGCCGAGCGCCATCGCGCCAGCGTGGCGCTGGAGGATGCGCCGGGTGGACGCGGCTTGGCTGTGCGCGTCCGGTTTCCCCTGGCGTGATTGCCTGAAAACCGCCTTAAGTCTGGGTTAAGTCTGCACGTTCAGCATGGGCTCCATGTGAGGATGCGGTCGCATTCTCCAGTGGATTAACAGGAGCTCACCATGACTCAAACCGTATTCAGAAAATCACTGATCGCAACAGCCGTATTCCTGGCCTTGGGTTTCGGCGGTTACAAGGTCTATCAACCCGCACATGCAGAGCCGCAACCTGCAGCCATTTCGGCGCAGGCAGCAGTTGCCACTCCACTGCTTGCGTTGCCGGATTTTTCCGTGCTGGTTGAGCGTTATGGTCCCGCAGTCGTGAATATCAGCGTGACGCAAAACGTGAAGACTGCATACAGCGGCGCGCAGGGCATGAACCCCAATGATCCGGTTTATGAATTCTTCCGTCATTTCGGTTTGCCCATGCCCGAGCAGGCACCGCCATCGCGCGGCCTGGGTTCCGGTTTCATCGTCAGCGCCGACGGTTTGATACTTACCAATGCGCATGTGGTTGCCAATGCGGCCGAAGTGACGGTGAAACTCACCGACCGGCGCGAATTTCAGGCCAAGGTGATCGGCAGTGATCCGCAGACTGATATTGCTGTGCTGAAAATCGCAGCTGAAAAACTACCCACGGCGCGCCTGGGTAATTCCGACAAGGTGCGCGTCGGTGAATGGGTGGTGGCGATCGGTTCACCGTTCGGGTTCGAAAACACGGTGACCTCGGGCATCGTCAGCGCCAAGTCGCGCGCTCTGCCCGACGGCACCTATGTGCCGTTCATCCAGACTGATGTGGCCGTTAATCCCGGCAACTCAGGCGGACCGTTGTTCAATCTGGCCGGAGAAGTCATCGGCATCAACTCGCAGATTTACAGCAGCACCGGCGGCTATCAGGGGGTGTCGTTTGCGATACCCATCGACATGGTGGTCAAGATCAAGGATCAGCTGGTGGCGAACGGCAAGGTGAGTCGCGGGCGCATCGGCGTGACTATCCAGGAAGTCAATCAGCCGCTGGCGCAATCTTTCGGCCTGCCGCGACCGGGCGGCGCGCTGGTGAGTTCGGTGGAACCGGGCAGTCCGGCGGCAAAGGCCGGTCTCAAGGATGGGGATGTGATTCTGTCGATCAACGGCCAGGAAATTTCGCGCTCCATTGATCTGTCTGCCCGGGTTGCCGAATTGCGTCCCGGTGCAACTGCGACGCTGGGTATCTGGCGCAAGGGAGATTCGCAGGACATACAAATTGCCATCGGTGAGGCCAAGGCTGGCGCGGCTGCGGTTGTCGCGGGTGCAGCGGGAGAAAACAGCGGCAAGCTGGGTCTTGCGGTACGGTCGCTGAGTCCCGAGGAACAGCAGCAAACCAAGGTGCAGGGCGGGCTGCTGGTGCAGGAGGTCAGCGGTCCGGCGGCAAAGGCGGGCATACAGCCGGGCGACGTCGTGCTGGCCGTTAATGGTACGCCGGTGAAAAGCATTGAAGATTTACGTAACCTTACGGCGAAAACCGGCAAGAGCATTGCGCTGCTTATACAGCGTGAGCAGGCGAGGTTGTTTGTTCCCATAGATGTTGGTTGACCCGGGTGTTCACACCGCGACCTGACACGATCGCGGTGTGATGCGGCAGGGCAGAGTTTCCGAAGGCGGAACCAATGCCAAATTGAATCCGGGGTATTGCATCCATTTTGGATGCTTACGTTATTACAGGAGATCTGAACATGAAATCGATTTATAAAGTTGGTATGGCGGCAGTAGCGGCAACTTTTGCTTTGACTTCAGTTTCGGTCTATGCCCAGTCTTCACCGATGGTCAAGGAAGATCAGGCGCAGATGAAGTCGGATGAGGCTGCATTGCAGCAGGAAAAAAAGCAGCTGAAAGCGGACCAGGCTCGGATGAAGGCGGACAAGTCGTCGGGGAAAATGGCCGCCGAATCCAAGGACTCTGAGCGGGTCTACAAGGATCAGCAGAATATCAAGGGCCAGAAAAAAGACCTTGCGGCAGACAAGTCGGGTTCGCTGCAGCAGAAGGCCGACAAATCAGCATTGCAGCGCGAGCAAAAGCAGCTGAAGTCAGATCAGACCACGCTCAAAGCCGACAAGGCGGAAGGCAAAATGGTGGCAGAGTCCAAGGACTCGGAACGGATTTACAAGGACAGCCAGGCCATCAAAGGTGAAAAGAAGGACATCGCGGCCGATCAGAGAAACCTGAAGGCGGATAAGAGCAAATAAACGGCCGTAATCCCGGATCTGGTTCGGGGTGAATCGAAAAAATCCCCGCTGCGAGGCGGGGATTTTTTATTGTTGACGTACTGTCAGGTATTAAATGCCGAGAATTTTTTCGGCCTTGCTTAGCGCTTCCATCGACTCTGCATGTTTGCCGGTTTTGTGGAAAGCTTCGCCATCAGCGCGCAGCTTTTTTACCTCTGCCATTTGATTGGCGCTGACTTTGGCGGTCGGCAATGCGGCGTCTATCGCTTTCATGTGTTTCGGACAGCTGCTGGCCAGTACTGCACCGCTGGCCAGCGCCAGGCTTGCCGCAAGTATCATGCTGCTTAGTTTCATGTTGACTCCTCAGTGGGTTGGGGGATACCGCCTGCCAGTCTAGGCCAAGCAAAGCCGTTGCGCAGTATTGATTAATGACTGGACTCCGCTGTTCAGCAAACGTGACAGGGCGCCCGTAAAAATGTTAAATTCTCTTTTAAATCAATAAGTAACACTGCATCCGTGACTTCAGCTCCGCTAACACCAATAGACCGACGACTATTCCCGCTGTCGCGCGAGATGATTGCCGCCAGCCTGGGGCGGCCGGCGCCGTTGCCGGAGTATGAGCATGACGACTTGCACAGGGTTGCGATCCAGCCGGGCGTGCGGGTGACCGAGGCGGCCGTGCTGGTGCCTTTGGTCAATCGCCACGATGGCATACAGGTGTTGCTGACCCAGCGCACCGGTCATTTGCGTGACCACGGCGGTCAGGTGAGTTTTCCCGGCGGGCGCGTCGAACCCGGGGACGCCGATCGTGAAGCGACGGCACTGCGGGAAACGCTGGAGGAGATCGGCCTGGCGGCTGATCGCGTGCATCTGCTGGGACGCCTGCCGGGTTATGAAATTCCTTCGGGTTTTCGCATTACGCCCATCGTGGGCTGGGTGGAGCCGCCGTTCGAAGTGGTGCCCGACCCCTTCGAAGTGGCTGATATCTTTGAGGCGCCGCTGGCTTATTTTCTGGATCCGGCAAATTACCAGCGACGCCAGTTCCATTTTCGCGGCCGTCACCGCCATTACCTGGCGATACCCTGGGACGGGCGTTATATCTGGGGGGCGACCGCGGGCATGCTCCACAGCCTGAGCCGCCAGATCAGCGGGCGATGAGCGCGCCGCGTTTGCCGTCCACGCCGGCAGTACTGATGCTGCGTGCAGCGGGTATTGCATTCACGCCGCATTTTTATGTTTATGAAGCGCGTGGCGGCACAGCGGTGTCTGCACGCGAACTCGGTGTTGCAGAGCACGCCGTGGTGAAGACCCTGATCATGCAGGATGAAGCCGCGCGTCCCTGTATCGTGCTGATGCACGGCGATTGCGAAGTGTCGACCAAGATGCTGGCGCGCACCCTGAGTGTCAAACGCATGGAGCCCTGCAAGCCCGAAGTGGCGGAGCGCCATACCGGTTACCGCGTCGGCGGCACCTCGCCCTTTGCTACCCGGCGCAAGATGGCGGTTTATCTGGAGCAGACCGTGCTTGATCTGGCGCAAATCTATATCAACGGCGGCAGCCGCGGCTTTCTGGTCGGCATCCCGCCGCAGGCCATCGTCAGCCTGCTGCAACCGGAACTGGTATCAGTCGCCATCGTGTCCTGAATGTACGCGGTGCGCCGGATGGTGCATCATTGCGATCGAGAAATTATGCCTAACCAACCAGTTTCCGCCCAACCTGCCGTCGGCCTGATCATGACCGGCGGTGGCGCCCGCGCCGCTTATCAGGTGGGGGTGCTGCGTGCGTTGCAGGAAATGCTGCCCCGCGGGGTGCACAATCCGTTTCCGATTATCTGCGGTACCTCGGCCGGCGCAATCAATGCTGCGGTACTGGCGACCGACGCCGGCAATTTCCGCCGCGGCGTGCGGCGGTTGATGACGGTGTGGAAAAACTTTCATGTGGACCATGTCTATCGTGCCGATGCCCGGGGGGCGTTGGGCAACAGTGCGCGCTGGGTGCTGGCGGCGCTATCGGCAGGCCGGTTGGTCAACGGCGCGATTTCACTGCTCGACAACGCACCCCTGGCCGGCCTGCTTGAGCGCCACGTCGATTTTCCGGCGATCGGTCGTGGCGTGGAGGCGGGCCATCTGACGGCTTTTGCGGTGACTTGTTCCGGTTATACCAGCGGTCAGTCAGTCACTTTTTATCAAGGCCGCACCAGTCTTGCCGGCTGGGAGCGCGCGCGCCGTGTCGGCGTGGCCATGCCCATCGGCCTGCCGCACCTGATGGCTTCCAGTGCGCTGCCGTTTATTTTTCCGCCAGTGCGTATCAATCGTGAATATTTCGGCGACGGCTCAATGCGCCAGGTCGCGCCGGTGAGTCCGGCGCTGCATCTGGGTGCTGACCGGTTGCTGGTTATCGGTGTCGGTCGTCAGGCCCGTCTATCCAATCAGCCGCGCCAGCCCAAACCGCCGTCGCCCCCACCGTCATCACGCACACCAGTCAACGGTTATCCATCGCTGGCGCAGATCGCCGGCCATGCGCTGGACAGCATTTTTCTCGACGGTCTGGAAGTGGATCTGGAGCGCCTGCAGCGTATCAACCGCACCATCAGCATCATCCCGCCGGAAACACTGCAGGCGCAGGGTTATCCGCTGCGCGCCGTCGATTTTCGTGTGCTGACGCCCAGTGTGCCCTTGAGCCAGATTGCTGCGCAGCATGCGCATGAACTGCCGCGGGTGATCGGCATGCTGTTGCGCACAATCGGCGGCATGAAAAGCACGGGCTCCAACCTGCTGTCGTACGTGTTGTTTGAACGGAGTTACTGCCGTGCGCTGATCCAGCTCGGTTACCAGGATGCCATGGCGCAGCGGGAAGACCTGGTCAGTTTCCTCGGATACGGCCCGCGATGACCGTGGAAAAACCCTGGTCGGAAGCCTGCGAACGCAACCGTGAGCCGATATTCGAAGTGCTGCGCGAGGCATTTGCCGACGCCACCCACGTGCTGGAGATCGGTTCCGGCACGGGACAACACGCGGTGTTTTTTGCCTCGGTGCTGCCGGCACTGATCTGGCAGCCCAGCGATCGCGCGGAAAACCTGCCGGACATCGCAGCCTGGCGTGATGCGGCCGGTTTGCCCAATCTGCGGCCGCCGCTGGAGCTGGATGTGGACGTGACGGACTGGCCGGTCACTGGCGTGGACGCGCTGTTCAGCGCCAATACGCTGCACATCATGTCCTGGGATTCAGTGCAAAACTTTTTTCGCGGTGCGCAGCGGGTGCTGATGCCGGGCGGCGTACTCGCGGTTTATGGCCCGTTCCACTACGACGGAAAGCCGACTGCGGATTCCAATGCCCGGTTCGATGCAATTTTGCGGGAACGTGACCCGCTGAGTGGCATCCGCGATGTTGGGGCTGTGCATGATCTGGCAAACCGGCATGGTTTCAGCATTTGTGCAGACCGTGAAATGCCCGCAAACAATCGTACACTGGTCTGGCGGCGCAGCCGCGGCTAAGGCGGTTGCCAGCATGCGGAGTAGCCGGTATAAAAGGTGAAAGTCCGACAGTATGGTGCCGGGCCTTCTGCCGCTGCATTCCCAGTTAATGAACCGCGACCGGAAAGACCGTCGCCGGGAACCAACATGAGCCGTGCGTTTGTAAAAGAAAGCGACGACGATTTCAGCGCCAGCGAATTGCCTGAGCGGCCGGTGCCGACGCATGCCAATTATGTGACGCCACATGGCCTGGAACAGTTGCGCACGCGTGCACGCGAGCTTGCGGAGCAGCATGAACTGCTCAAGGGCGTCGCGGCCGATGACTCCGAAGCCAAGCGCAAATTGCGCGAAGTGGAACGCGATCAGCGTTATTTCAACGCCCAGCTGGAGCGCGCCGAAGTGGTTGATTCCGCCGGGCATCCCCGCGACGAGGTGCGTTTTGGCGCCGCTGTCAAAGTTGAAGGTGCGGACGGCGCGGTGCAGACGTTCAGCATCGTCGGCGATGACGAAGCCGATGTTGCTGCCGGCAAGATCAGCTGGGGCTCGCCGCTCGCGCATTCCTTGCTCGGCGCCAGGGTCGGCGACAGCGTCAAATGGCAGCGTCCTGCCGGGACGACGGAAGTCGAAATTATGGCAATCGATTACCCCGGATAAAATATAACTTGTTGATTATAAAGTATTTTTTTAATCAAGGCGCGTGCGCATGAAATTCCTGGCATTGGTCGTGGCGTTGCTGCTGGAACAGGCGTGGCCGCTGCGTCGCGGCAACCGGGTGTACGCGGCATTCGAACGTTACGCCGATTATCTGGAGCGCCAGTTCAATGGCCTGCAGGTCCATCACGGCGTGATCGCCTGGTGTGTTGCCGTGCTGCCCTTTGCCGTGGCCGTGCTGGTCGTGCATGCGCTGCTGCATGATGCCGGCGCTTTGCTTGCGGCCGGCTGGAGCATCGCCGTGCTCTACGTAACCATGGGTTTCCGTCGTTTCAGCCATTGTTATACCGATGTGTCCCAGGCGCTGCGTGAGCAGCACATCAGCGTTGCGCGCGATGTGCTGGGTCGCTGGCGCGGTGCGCCCGCAGATGAACTGGGCGCTGCCGACATTGCGCGCGTGTCCATAGAACTCGGTCTGCTGCAGGCGCATCGTCATGTGCTGGGTCCGATTTTCTGGTTTGTGGTGTTCGGTCCGGTTGGCCCGGTGGTCTACCGCGCTGCCGATCTGCTGGCGGAACGCTGGGGGCGTCATGTGGAACCGGAGAAGCAGGCATTCGCGCAGTTTGCCGGACGTGCCCTGCTGTGGATCGACTGGTTGCCGGCTCGCGTAACCGCGGCCACTTTCTCGATCGCCGGCAACTTTGAAGATGCCGCCTATTGCTGGCGCACCCAGGCTGCCAGCTGGGGACGGGGCGCCGAAGGCGTGGTGCTGGCCAGCGGCGCCGGTGCACTGGGTGTGAAACTGGGCGGGGCGCTGCGTGAAGACGGCATGCTCCATCAGCGTCCGGAACTCGGTATCGGCGATGAAGTCGACGTTGAAGACCTGCGCGCTACGGTCGGCCTGATCTGGCGGGCACTGGTGCTGTGGCTGGTGCTGTTGCTGATTGTCGGACTGGCGCGGGTTTTTTGACGGGATCGCCTAGTATCTTTTCTGCTGGCGCAGTATGCCCTGTGCCAGATTGCGGTAAGACATCAGGCGTCGCGCCTGGATATGTCCCGCATCGTGAGCGGCGATGACCGCGCACCCCGGCTCTTCGAGATGCCTGCAATCACGAAAACGGCATTGTCCGAGGTAGCTGCGGAATTCGATGAATGCGGCTGCGAGACCGTCCACACCGAGATGATGGACGCCGAAGGCCTGCACGCCCGGGGTGTCGATGATATCGCTCTGCGCATCCAGATGATGCAGTCGCGCATGCGAGGTCGTGTGTTTGCCGGTTCCCAGTGATGCCGATACTTCCCGGGTCAGGGCGCCTGCCTGCGGCACCAGGGCATTGAGTATGGTTGATTTGCCCATGCCCGATTCGCCGACCAGCACGCTGCGCTGCCCGGCGAGCTGTGGCAATAACTCGGCCACGCCTCCGGTGGCGACCAGATGCAGCAGGGGATAACCCATCTCCGTATACAGTGCCAGCACCGCTGCGGATTTCGCCGATTCCGGCAGGTCGACCTTGTTGAGCACGATCAGCGGTCGGATGCCGGCATGTTCGGCGGCGGCGAGGCAGCAGTCGAGCACGTTCAGGTCGAACGACGGCACGGGGGCCACCACCATGATCATCTGGGTCACGTTGGCCGCGATCAGTTTCTGCTTCCAGTGGTCGGAGCGGTAGAGCAGGGTCTGCCGCGGGCCGCAGTCGTCTATGGCCCCCTGGTCATCACCTTGCGGGCTGATGTTGACCAGATCGCCGCAGGCGTAATCATTGCGTTTGCCGCGGGTCACGCAGTCCCGCACGCGTCCATCAGGACACTCGACCAGGAAACGCCTGCCGTATGCGGCAACGATCAGCCCCTGCATTTTCACTGCGGTTGTGGATTCAGAGGTCAAGCAGCGCGTCAATCTTGGCCGCACAGATAAAGTCGTTCTCCGACAGGCCGCCGATGGCGTGCGTGATGTAAGCGATCCGGCACTGTTTGTAACCCACGGTCAGATCAGGGTGGTGATCTTCGCGGTGTGAGACCCATGCGGTGGCATTCACGAAAGCCATGGTTTCGTGATAATTGCGGAACTCGTAAGTCTTGGTCAGCATGCCGTCAGCGAGTGCCCAGCCGTTCAGGCGCTTGAGCAGCGTGGCGGCTTCAGCCGCAGTCAGCGGTGCAACACCGCCTTCGCAAGGTACGCATTTTTTCTGTGCCAGATTGCTCACGATTTCCTCGCTCAGTGCGCGCCCGCAGCCTGCTGCAGCCGTGCAATGCGCGTGGTCGCCGGAGGGTGTGAATCGTAGAACACCGAATGCAGCGGATCGGGTGTCAGCGTTGTCGCATTGTCCTTGTAGAGCTTGACCAGCGCAGTGATCAGGTCGGAGGCCGGCGTGTACTGTGCGGCAAAGGCATCGGCTTCGAACTCATGCTTGCGTGAATACATCGCACCCAGCGGCTGGAACAGGAAGGTGAACACCGGCACTACGATGGAGAACAGCACCAGAGCCATGGCCGTGGATGGCGTCGTTACGCCCAGGCCTTCATAAAACCACGGTTTGTCGAGCACCCAGCCGAGCAGCCACAGGAAACCCAGGCTGGCAGTAAAAATCCACGCGATGCGCTTGATCACATGCTTGAGCTTGAAGTGCCCCAGCTCATGCGCCAGTACAGCCTCGACTTCCTGTGGTTCGAGTCGCGACAGCAGGGTGTCGAAAAAAACGATGCGCTTGGTTTTGCCGAAACCGGTGAAATAAGCGTTGCCGTGGCTGGAGCGGCGTGAACCATCCATCACCAGCAGCCCCTTGACCTTGAAGCCGCAGCGCTCGAGCAGGCGCTCAACGCGTTCTTTCATGGCGGCATCCTGCAACGGAGTGAACTTGTTGAACAGCGGCGCAATCCACGATGGATACACCGCGAGCATGACGATGTTGAAAGCCATCCAGGTCAGCCAGGCATAAAGCCACCACAGTTCACCCATGGCCTGCATCAGCCACAGCACGGTGGCGATCAGCGGCAGGCCCAGCGCCGCCGACAGTAGCAGTCCCTTAAAAAAATCGATCCAGAACAGTTTCAGCGTGACCTTGTTGAAACCGTAACGTTCTTCGATGACAAAGGTGCGGTAAAGATTGAGCGGCAGGTCGATCACCATCATGACTGCGGCAACGCCGACGACCAGCGCCAGGCCGCGGACGATGCCCGGCTCGAACCAGGTCGCGCTCAGCATGTGTAAGGCCTGCAGGCCGCCGCCAAAGGTGAAGGCCAGGGCAACGGCGACTTCGATTGCGACGCCGAGCATCGCGAACCGGGTCTTGGTGGCGGTGTAGTCGGCTGCACGCTGGTGGGCATCCAGCGTGATGACGTCAGCAAATTGTGCCGGCACGGTATCGCGGTGGTTCTGGACATGGGCGGCATGGCGGGTGGCCAGCCACAGCCGGGTGGCAGCGGTCAGCAGCAGCGCGACGAGGAATATCAGGCCGAAAGTGTGCATATTAGGGTGTAGGGGATGTGGGCTTATGACACAATGCGTGTCCGGAAATTCAAGAAACCGCGTGAAATTCATTATGGCACAGGATCCCAACGCCCTCATCTGGATAGACATGGAGATGAGCGGTCTGAACCCCGAAACCGACCGTGTGCTGGAAATTGCCATCGTCATCACTGACGCGCAGCTTAATGTTCTCGCTGAAGCACCGGTACTGGTGGTGCATCAGGACGATGCGGTGCTCGACGCCATGGACAACTGGAACCAGTCCACTCACAAGAAATCGGGCCTGATCGACCGGGTCAAGGCCGCAACGCTGAACGAAGCCGAAGTTGAAGCGCAGATGATTGCCTTTCTGGAACAGCATGTGCCGTCGGGCGCATCCCCGATCTGCGGCAATTCGGTGCATCAAGACCGGCGTTTCCTGGTGCGTTATCTGCCGAAACTCGATGCCTACTTCCACTACCGCCTGATCGACGTCAGCACCCTGAAAGAACTGGCGCGCCGCTGGAAGCCCGAGGTCATCGCCGGCATGGTCAAACACGGCAAGCACGAAGCGCTGGCCGACATTCACGAGTCGATCGAAGAGCTGCGTTACTACCGCGCGCAGATCATGAAAATCTGACGCCGGGCGGTCCGGCTCAGCCCAGCTTCAGGTCGCCGTCGAATTTCACATTCAGCGCCAGCGTGCCGACGTTAAGCGTCATCGTCGCCGGCAGTGATTCCGTGCCTTTGAGTTTGCCGTCTTCGATGGCCTTGCGTACCGCTTTTTCAATGGCCAGCTGCGAATTGACGCCTACGGTCTTCAGAAACTTGCGGATGCTCATGTTCAGTGCTTCGTCGTTCATCATTTTCTCCGGTTGTGCAGTTTTGAATGATTGACCAGGCCATTGGTGGATGAATCGCGTGCGGTTGCCGGTGCGGCAGCCGTAAATTCCGGCAACAGGCTGTGGGCGAGGCGTTTGCCGTGTTCGACGCCCCACTGGTCAAAAGCGTTGATATCCCAGATCGCGCTTTGCACGAAGGTGCGATGCTCATACAGGGCCAGCAGGGCACCCAGGCTGTGCGGCGTCAGCGCCGGTAACAGCAGCGTATTGCTGGGCCGGTTGCCGGGCAGCGCCTGGTGCGGGGCCAGCCGTGCCGCCTCGCGGGGGGTAGCGCCGCCGGCGAGCAGCGCCTGTTCAGTTTCTGCCGCGGTTACGCCGCGCATCAGCAGCGCCGATTGCGCGAAACAGTTGGCCAGCATGTTCGAGTGAGTTGCATCGTCTCCATCACGCGGCGCTGAGCAGATCACGAAATCCACCGGTACCGGCTGTGTGCCCTGATGCAGCAACTGGAAATAGGCGTGCTGGCCTTCGGTGCCGGAACTGCCCCAGAGGATGCTGCCGGTATCCCAGCGCAACAACTTGCCGCGGCGGCTGACGCTTTTGCCCAGACTTTCCATTTCGAGCTGTTGCAGGTAGGCGGGCAATTGCGTCAGGCCCGGTCCGTACGGAATCACCGCACGCGATTGCGCGCCGAAAAAGTTGCTGTTCCAGATGCCCAGCAGTGCCAGCAGCATCGGCATGTTGCGCTCGGGTGGTGCGTTGGCGAAATGTGCGTCCATGTCTGCTGCGCCGGCGAGCAGGTCGTCGTATGCATCGCAGCCCATGGCAATCATCGCAGGCAGGCCAACGGCAGACCACAGTGAATAACGCCCGCCGACCCAGTCCCACATCGGGAATATGCGTTCCGGCGGAACACCCAGCGCACGTGCAGCTACAGTGTTGGCGGTTACTGCGGCGAAATGCATGCCGTAATCCGCGGCGTCAAAACCCGCCTTGAGCCAGATCCGTGCAGCCTGGGCATTGAGTGCAGTTTCCTGGGTGCCGAAACTCTTGGATTGCACGATGAACAGCGTGGTCTCGGCGTTGAGCCGGGCCAGCAACTGCGCCAGCGGCTCGCCGGGTGAGGCGGCGAAATGCACGCGCGGTGCGTTTGTACCCGGCGCACAGGCTTCGGCGGCCAGTGCCGGTCCCAGCAGCGAACCGCCAATGCCCAGGCTTACAACATCAGTGATGACCTGGCCGGTGATGCCGCGCACTTCGCCGGCGCGCAGCGCAGTCGCCAGTGCACGCATGGCGGACAGTGTTTTTTTGACTTCGCGCGGCGCCGCATGGCCCGCGCGCAGCGCCGTATGCCAGGCGGCGCGTTTCTCGGTAACGTTGACGCGTTTGCCGGCCAGCAGATCAGCGGCCAGTGCCGGCACGTTGCGTTCGCGTGCGAGCGCGAGCAGCAGTTCCAGAGTTTCCGGGGTGATCCGGTTTTTCGAGTAATCGAGCAGCAGCCCGCAGGTCTCCAGCGAAAACTGCTGAAAGCGCTGTGGTTCGGCGGCGAACAGGTCGCGCAAATGGTGGTCCTGCCAGGTGCGCTGATGAGTCACGAGCGCACGCCATGCCGGCGAGCGCGTCAGTGACCCCATGCTTTTCTTTTGGGATTTTTCAGGCATGGCTGCATTTTACCTTGCCGTTGTGCTGCAGGCGCCGTTTACAATACCAGCGAACAAGTGGTCTTAATGGAGGATCAGGCATGCTGGGCGCACTCACCGTACTGCTGGTGTATCAGCTGATCGGCGAAGTCATCGTGCAGTTCACGCGGCTGCCGGTGCCCGGTCCGGTCATCGGCCTGCTGTTGTTGTTCCTGACGCTGTGCCTGCGCGGCAAGCTGGCGTTGCCGCTGCGCGACACGGCCAACGGCATCCTGCAACATCTGTCACTGTTGTTTGTGCCCGCCGGCGTCGGTGTGATGGTGCATTTTGCCCGGGTCTCGGGAGAATGGCTGCCGCTGCTGATAGCCGTGCTGGTCAGCACCGCGCTGGCGATAGCCGTGACCGCATTGGTGATGCGTGCGCTGATGCGCGGCCGCAGCGATGCCGGCCATGATGTGCCCGGTGACGCGGACGGGGAAGGCGGGAACACGTGACTCCGCGCATTGCCGATGTCTGGGTGTACCTGTCGACCAGCCCGCTGCTGGGATTGACGCTGACGCTGGTGGCGTACCAGACGGCCTACTGGGTTTATCAGCGCGCAGGATTTAATCCGCTGTTCAACCCGGTGCTGCTGGCGGTAGCCATGCTGGTTACCGCACTCACGCTGACCGGCACGCCCTATGCCACCTACTTTGACGGCGCGCAGTTTGTGCATTTCCTGCTCGGACCGGCAACAGTTGCGCTGGCGGTGCCGCTGTACCTGCAATTTGACCGGCTTAAACGGCTGGCGTTGCCGCTGGCCTGTGCGCTGCTGGCCGGTTCAGTCACCGCCATAGTTTCTGCCGTCGGCATCGCCTGGATGTTCGGTGTGGCGGATACCACGCTGCTGTCCGTGGCGCCGAAATCGGTGACGGCGCCCATCGCCATGGGTATTGCCGAGAAAATCGGCGGCATACCGTCGCTGACTGCGGTGCTGGTGATCATGACCGGCGTCAGTGGGGCGATGATGGCCAAATACGTGCTGGACGCACTGCGCATCACCGATCACGGCGTACGCGGATTTGCGGTCGGCGTGGCGGCCCACGGCATAGGCACTGCGCGTGCTTTCCAGGTCAGTGAGCAGGCAGGTGCGTTTGCCGGTCTCGGCATGGGGCTTAACGGATTGACGACGGCGGTTCTGATGCCGTTGATGCTGGTGTTATGGAGGCTGATCTGATGCAGGATGCAATCAACGCGCTGACACGTGCCGCGCGCAACCTGTTCGACCCGCGCATCATTGCCATCGTGTTCCTGCCGATGCTGGGCAGCATCGTGTTGTGGACGATACTGGCATGGCTGTACTGGGACGTCTGGACCGGTGGCATTGCCGGTGCCATGGCAACGACCACGGTGGCCGGCTGGCTGCAGGGCTGGAGCGCGACCTGGGTCATCAACTATACGGCGATGCTGGTGGTGTTCATCGCCATCATGCCGGCAATATTTGTCACCGCGCTGGTGGCCACGGAAATCATCGCGATGCCGATCATCGTCAAGTTTGTCGGCGAGCGTTATTTCCCGGCGCTGCAGCGTAAATCAGGCGGCACTCTGGTCGGCAGCATCGTCAACGCTGCGATCGGCATCAGCATTTTCACCGTGTTGTGGATATTCACGCTGCCGCTGTGGCTGACGGGCGTGGGCGCCATCCTCGCGCCGGTGCTGACTTCGGCATACCTGAATCAGCGCATGTTCCGTTACGATGCGCTGGCTGAACACGCGAGCCGCGAAGAATTCGCGCGCATCAAGCTGACTTCGCGCGGCGACCTGTTTCTGCTGGGTATCCTGTTGTCATTGTTGCTGTATGTGCCCCTGGTGAACCTGGTGCTGCCCGTGCTCTCAGGACTGGCGTTCACGCATTTTTGCCTGGGGCGTCTGGACAGGGCGCGAAGCAGGTAAAGCCAGGCAGGCAACACAGGAATTTCACTATTGCCACGACACGACCAGCGAAGAACTATTGAGTCTGCCCAAGGTGGTGGGCCGGGCGGCGCAGGATCTGGCATCAAAACTGCCGTAGCCTGGTCGGTGCCGCTGGGGGCAGCGTCTGGCCCGCTTTCCCCCGGTTTCCTTCGGCATGGCTTCGCTGCTGTATTCCCGCAGTATTGCGCCCATCGGTGGGCATACCGAATTTGCCGATCAGCGCGCAGCCTGGGAAACGCTGCCGGAGTCCATGCGGGCAAAAATTGATGGGCTGGTCGCGGATCACAGCATTGCAACATCAAGACTGCGCAGCGGTTTTGTGGAATTCACTTTCGATGAAGCCACTCGGCTGCCGCCGGTGCCCCAGGCGCTGGTGCGCACTATCCGCGAAAGTGGCCGCAACTCCCTGTATGTGGCTTCACATGCGGGCTGTATCCTCGGTGTGCCGGAAGCAGAAGGCCGTGGCCTTGATCGGCCAGTTGCTGGCGCGCGCGCCGCGACGTGAGTTTGTCTATACGCACCGGTGGCGCCGTAATGAACTCGTCATGTGGGACAATCGCTGCATCCTGCATCGCGGTACCGATTACGACGATTTGCGCTGGGTGCGCGACATGCATCGCGTGACGGTGAGCGATGTGGCCATTACTTGTGTGCAGGAAGTGCTTATTGCCTCTGCGTAGAGCGGGTGCTCTCCGGGCCTGATTCGAATGAAACTGCCGATTTGCAACTGCGCATTCAGGGTGTGGAGTGAACGTCAGCCTTCAATCCGGGTCCAACGTAAAGATGGACAGTCATCGCGAGTTTTGTAATTTTTACATTGTTGTTGAATCGTTAAACAGGAAGGAAATGTCCGTGAGTACAAAAAATCTGCCAGCTGGAAAAAAATCCCCTGAAGTGACCAAGGAAAAACTGATCAGTGATTTCAAGGTGGTGGTTGCCGATGCCGAGGCATTGCTCAAGGCTACTGCCGGCCAGGGTGGTGATGCGCTGGATTCCGTGCGCAGAAAAGTGGAGGCATCCCTTGCCGAAGCAAAAGTAAAGATGTCCGAGGTCGAGGCCGATGTGATCATCAAGGCCAAAGCCGCAGCCGCGACGGCGGATGAATATGTCCACGAGAATCCGTGGAATGCCGTGGGTATTGCGGCAGGCGTCGGTCTGCTGATCGGTCTGCTGATCGGGCGGCGCTAGCCTGGCATGATGGAAGAGCCGCAGGCCCAGCAGGAAGGATTGTTCGCGTCGCTGAAAACGCTGTCGGTCAGTCTGATCGACAGCGTCCGTACCCGCCTCGAATTGCTGTCCCTGGATGTGGCGGAAGAGCGGGAGCGCCTGACGACCTTGCTGGTGTCTGTGCTGGTGGCGTTGTTCTGTCTGGGGATCGGCGTAGTACTGCTGACCATCCTGATTGTGGTGTTGCTGTGGGATACGCACCGGCTTGCGGCGCTGGGTGCATTGGCGGGCGTTTTCCTCGCGGTGGGTGGCGGCCTGGGCTGGTTTGTCATCAACATGCTCAAGGCCAAGCCGAGGCTGTTTGAAGCCAGCTTGACGGAATTGTCCAAAGACCGCGAGCAGCTTACTTCCGAATCATGAACGACAGATTGACCGGCTTGTCCGAACGGCGCAGCCGGCTGGTGATGCAGGTTGACGCACAGCGCACGGCGCTGGTGCACCAATTGCAGCCGTGGCGCGGACGCCTGGCGCTGGCGGACCAGGGGATGGCGGCCTTTCATTATTTCAAAAGCCATGCGGCCGTGATGATCGGATCTGCATTGCTGGTTGCTTTGCTGCGTCCGCGTTTTACTGGCCGCTGGCTGCGCCGAGGCTGGATGTTATGGCAGCTGGGGCGCCGTTTGCGCAGCCGATAAACATTAAATAACGTTTAAAATCAACAATATATTTCATTTCTGCGGTGGCCCGCCGCCAGCACTTCGCCCAGCCCGTAAAGTATCCCGATCCAGCGCGCCGTCATGCGATCCGCATGTTCGACCGGTACACCATCATGGACCAGCCGCAGTTCGCAACCGGTTTGCGATAGCGACAGCGTGACGCTGACGCGGGTGTCGTGCGCGGCGCAGTCGGGTGAGCGCAGTGTGAATGCCAGGCGCTGCGGACGCGTGATTTCAACATAACGCCCGCGGTGTTCCAAGGTTGCGTCGGCGCGGCGTTCCGTGAAACAGAAGGCGCCGCCCGCGCGTGCGTCGATTATTGCGCCCGCCATGGGCCGTGATGCAGTGGCAAACAGCCACAGCCGTGCTACCTGCGGATTAAGCCAGGCATCGAATACTCGCGCGGGACTTTCGCGATAGTGCTGAGCGATACGAACGCACATTGTGGGAGGTGCGTTCACGACAGTCGAAGGACTTCCGACCATGGTTATGCCAGCACGCGCACTTCTACCGTGCCGCCGTGGGGAATTGTCGGAATGCGCTTCGCGATCGAAATCGCTTCATCGAAGTCCCTGCATTCGAGAAGGTGATAGCCGCCGAGTTGCTCCTTGGTATCGGCAAACGGGCCGTCGGTCACGGTCGGCTTGCCGTTATTGCTGCGGACCGTGGCTGCCGTCGCAGCCGGCTGCAGTTGCGCGCTGGCGATGTGATGGCCACTTTGATCAAGACTGCGAATCAGTTCGCCGTAATCGCGCATGATTTTTCCGCGTTGCGATTCCGTCATTCCATTCCACTGCTGCTCACTGGCGCAGCACAAAAGCAGGTAACGCATGGTGTTTCTCCGGTGACTTACCGATGGACGATGACCTTGAACCCGCCATAAATCATCCGTTTGCCGTCGAAAGGGATGTCTTTCGGATCACACATGGCGGCCATGCGCGGGTCTTTCATGACTTTCGCGTTGACACGGTCGCGATGAGCGCGTGATTTGTAGACAATGTACGCAAACACCACGGTTTCCCCGGTTTTCAGTTTCACGCTCTGCGGAAACGACGTGTGTTTTCCCGGCTTCACGTCGTCGGCTGCGCATTCCACATAATCCAGCGCGCCGTGTTCACGCCAGATCTTTCCCGCCTTGCGGGCTATAGCCCGGTATGCCTGCAGTTTCTTTTTCGGTACCGGTAATACAAATCCGTCTACATAAGCCATTGCGTTGCTCCTTTGTGTGAATTGAAAAATTGTCAACCGCCCGACAGCGCCTGCACGATCACCACCTCGTCTTTATCGCTGAGAGCACGAGAGAGTTCATGTTCCTGCGCGCCGTTGATGAAAATGCGGATGTGGCGGCGGATGCGGTCCTGCTCGTCGACGATACGGAAGCGAATGCCCGGATATTGGCGATCGAGGTCCGCAAGCAGTTCCACCAGAGTCACACCTGTGGCATCTGCGTTGCTGCTTTCAGTGTACGAACGCAGTGCGCTGGGAATCAGCACTTTCATGCGGTGGATTTACCGGCTTGCCGTATCCACGGCATAAATTTCCGGCAGATGCCGCGCGATGCAGGTCCATTTGCGGCCCTCGTTGGCGCTCATCCACAACTCGCCGCTGGTGGTGCCGAAGTACAGGCCCACCGGGTCATGCGCATCCGCGGTCATCGCCTGACGTTTTACCGTCCACCACGCCTGAGCTTTCGGCAGGCCGCCATCCAGCCGCTGCCAGGTCTTGCCGCCGTTTTTCGTGCCGTACGCCGCGGGTTTGCCGTCGGGGCTGGTGCGCGGCCACACGCTGGTACCATCCATCGGGAACACCCACGCCGTGTTGTCGTCGCGCGGATGCACCACCATCGGGAAGCCAATGTCGCCGACTTTTTTCGGCATGGATTTTCCGATGCGTACCCAGGTGTCCGACGGTCGGTCGAGGCGGTAGATGCCGCAGTGGTTCTGCTGGTAGATGCGATCCGGATTCGACGGACACATACGCAGGCAGTGCGGATCGTGAAAAGTCGGTTGCGTCGGATCGAAACCGAAGCCCTCGACCACATCCAGGCCCTTGATCATCACCTTCCACGTTCTGCCGCCGTCGAGCGTTTCGTGTACACCGCCGCCCGACATGCCGATATACAGGTGCTTCGGATCGCGCGGATCGACGATGATCGAATGCAGCTTCGGGCCGTCGGGCGTGCCGTCCTGCGCCGTGCCCATCCATAGTCGGAACTGCCGATCGTCGTTGATGATGGAGAACGGTTTCCAGGTGACGCCGCCATCTTCCGAGCGGAACAGGCCCTGCGGACTGGTGCCCGCGTACCAGACATTGGGCTCATTGGCGTGTGCTGGCGTGAGCCAGAACGTGTGATCGACCGAGCGGCCGGTCTCACCTTCGGGGACTTTGGCGAAGGCTGGCGGTTGTGCGGCTTCCTTCCAGGTTTTGCCCATGTCGGTGGAGCGGAATACCGTCGGTCCGAGGTGACCGGTCTTTGCCGCGGCGAGCAGGGTATTGCCGTCACGCGGATCGAGCACCATCTGGCTGATGACATGGCCGAGGAAATGCGGGCTGTCGGCACGCCAGTTCTTGCGTGACGCGTCGCCGTGGAACAGCCACGCGCCTTTGCGCGTGGCGACCAGCACGATGGTGTGGCGTTTTGCAGGGGAAGATTTGCGGGCTGCGGATTTCTTTTTAGCGCTGGCCATGCTGTTCTCCTTACAGTTTGTTATTGCGTTGCGATGCCGCGACGGTGTCACGGATCGGGCGGATTGGTCGTACTTCGATGGAGCCCACGCGCGCGGGCGGGATTTTTGCCGCGATCTGCATGGCTTCATCCAGATTGCGTGCGTCGATCATGTAAAAACCGGCAAGCTGTTCCTTGGTTTCGGCGAATGGTCCATCGGTGATCGCAACCTTGCCATCGCGCACGCGCACCGTGGTTGCCGTCTGCACCGATTCCAGCGCTTCCGAGGCGATGCAGTGGCCGCTCTGGCGGATCGAAGTATCGAATTCGACGCAGTCCTCATCCGGCAGTTCGTTGAGGCGCTTCTCATCGAGGTAGACCAGGCACAGGTATTTCATGATTTTCTCCGCAGGGTTTGGAGTGATGTGCGCGGGTGAGGGCTCACGGCGCGGCGCCCGCTTCAAGTATGCGCTGCGTTGGCGCGTCGTCGGCGACCGGACGGATCTCGACGCAGCCGCGTGCGGCGCCGGGTATCTGTGCGGCGATGCGGATGGCTTCGTTGAGGTCGCGCGCTTCGATCAGGAAATAACCGCCGAGTTGTTCCTTGGTTTCCACCCACGGGCCGTCGGTGGCGGTGACCTTGCCGTTGCGCACGCGGATGGTGGTTGCAGCGGCGGGCGGCAGCAGCCGGTTGCAGCCGAGATAATGTCCACTGCGGCTGATCGCCTCCGTGAATTTGACATATTCCGCGAAATGGTTTTCTGCATCCGCGGGGTCCATCTGCTCCATTACTTTTTCGGCGCAGATCAGGCACAGGAATTTCATCGCAATCTCCGTTCCAGTGACTATTTTTCAGCGAGGGACTTCAGGCTGGCAAGCCCCGCTTCGAAATCCCTGCCGACCATGCGGTCCATGTTAATGAATACATGGATGATTTTGGCGAACCAGGGCACCGGGCCTGCCATCGTCCACTTGACATTGGTCGTGCCGCCCTGCCGCTGCAGCGTGAAGGTGACCGTATTGTGTGCTTCGAACGGTTTCAGGAAATCGAGCTTGATGCTGATCTGCGACGGCGGCACCGCGTCGGTGATTTCCATGCTGCCCTGGCCGACATCCTTGTTGCCGTCCCAGGCATAGGTGGCACCCTTGCCGCTGGTAATCGTGCCGAAGGTGCTTTTCATTGCCGGGTCCTTGTGCGCCCACGGCGACCAGCCGGCCCAGCGATTGAAGTCATTGATCAGTGCAAACACCCGATCGGGCGATGCCTGGATGCTCACCGCGCGTTCAACGCGAAAGATGTCTGGTTTGGTCGCGGCAGCAATCAGCACGCCGGTAATCAGCAGGGCAACGACGATGGCAATGGCAGTGAGCATAAATCCTCCGCGTGAAATCAGTTGGGCGAGCTGATGTCAGCCGCCCATTTGCTGCATGGCTTCCCGCATTTCTTCCGGCGTCACGTCGCGGATGTGCGTACCCACCGACCAGTGGTGGCCGAACGGATCCTCGATTTTGCCGTAGCGGTCGCCCCAGAACATGTCCGCAACCGGCATCGTGATTTTTGCTCCGGCAGCAACTGCACGCGCCACGAAAGCATCGACATCAGGAACATAGATGTGAATCGTCACCGGCGAACCCTTCAGCGATTTTGGACCCTGTGCGCACCATTCGGGCATTTCATCAACCAGCATCACGGGCGAGCCTTCAATACGGATCATCGCGTGCATAAGTTTGCCATTCGGGCCCGGCAGCCGACCGGCTTCCACTGCATTAAATGCCTTTTTGTAGAAATCGATCGCATCCGCTGCGCCAGCGCAAATCAGGTGCGGCGTAATGGTGTGCATGTCGTCGGGAACCGGCTTTACGGGTTTTGTTGTTGCCATGTTGGTGTCTCCTTGAATGGGTTTGCGTTATGCCGCGGCCTTGCGCAGGCCCGGGAGGTCTATTTTCTTCATCTGCAGCAGTGCTTCCATGACGCGCGGTGATTTGGCAATCAGGTCCGGCAGCTCTGCCGGCACGATCTGCCACGAAACGCCGTAGCGGTCTTTCAGCCAGCCGCATTGCTGCGCCTGCACCGGACCGCCTTTGGAGAGCGCGCTCCAGAAGTGGTCAATCTCGTCCTGCGAATCACAGTTGACGACGAACGATATGGCTTCGCTGAACTTGAAATGCGGGCCGCCGTTCAGCGCGACGAAATCCTGCCCGTTCAGCCGGAACGCCATGGTCATGACCGATCCTGCCGGTTGTCCGGAAGCCGCCGCGGCAGCTGCGCTGTAACGAGTGACGGCGCCGACGGCGGAATTCCTGAATGTGGCCACATAAAAATTGACGGCTTCTTCGGCCTTGTTGTCGAACCACAGGAAAGGCGTAATTTTTTGCATGGCAACCTCCTAATTTGCAGCGCGTTATTTGTTGCCGGAGACCTGTGCGTATGTGCGCTCGGCCTGTTCCTTCAGTTCCGGGGTGAACTGCTCGCCGAAGTCTTCGGCCTCGAACACCTGGCGAATTTCGATTTCGGAATCTCCCGGCATCGGATTGGGACAGCGTTTGACCCATTCGATCGCTTCTTCCAAGGACTTCACCTTCCACAGCCAGAATCCGGCGACGAGTTCCTTGGTTTCGGCGAAGGGTCCATCGACCACGGTACGCTGGGCTCTGGAAAACTGCACACGCGCGCCTTTGGAGCTTGGTTTCAATCCTTCGCCCGCAAGCAGGAGGCCCGCCTTGGCCAATTCCTCGTTGTATTTGCCCATTGCCGCCAACAATTCTTCGCTCGGCAACGCACCGGCTTCCGAGTCTTTCGTCGCTTTAACCATCACCATGAAACGCATAATGTTAACCAATTGATTTTAAATGTAATTAAAGGTGATATCGCGCTGTTTCACGATCGCTCTTACCCTGTAGTCGATTGGCTGTAAGCCAATTCGACAACGCGCTGATAATTTTTTTCGCGTTGTTGTTGCAGCAGGGCGAAGCTGGTCGGCCCGCCCTGTGCCGTCAGTTCTTCAGGCGATAGCCGGTCCTGAAAATCCATGTCACCCCAGCCAGGCACACCAGGAATAACCCCAGTGTAGCCGCGAGACTGACGCCGACACTGACATCCGCGGCGCCGTAGAAGCTCCAGCGGAAGCCGCTGATCAGATAGACCACCGGGTTAAGCAGACTGACCGTGCGCCATGCCGGCGGCAGCATGTCGATCGAATAAAACGCGCCGCCGAGGAAGGTGAGCGGTGTGATGATCAGCATCGGGATGAACTGCAGTTGCTCGAAGCCCTTGGCCCAGATACCGATGATGAATCCGAACAGACTGAAGGTGATCGCGGTCAGCAGCAGGAAGGCGATCATCCATACCGGGTGCAGGATCTGGATCGGCACGAACAGCGCAGCGGTGGCAAGTATGATCAGACCGAGCAGCACGGATTTGACCGTCGCTGCACCGACGTAGGCCAGCACGATTTCCAGCGGCGATACCGGTGCAGACAGGATCTCGTAAATGGTACCCGTGAATTTCGGGAAATAAATCCCGAACGAGGCATTGGACAGGCTGGCGGTAAACAGCGACAGCATGATCAGGCCCGGGACGATGAAGGCGCCGTACGGCACGCCTTCCACGCCGGCCATGCGCGAGCCGATCGCGGCGCCGAACACTACGAAATAAAGGGAGGTGGTGATCACGGGTGCCACGATGCTCTGCGCCATGGTGCGCTTGAAGCGTGCCATCTCGAAGCAGAAAATTGCCCATACGCCGTGGGTGTTGAATGCCGAAACGCCTGCTATTTTCATGTGTGCTCTCTTACTTTCTTTCGCTGACCAGGCTGACAAAAATATCCTCGAGCGAGCTTTGCCGGGTATTCAGATCCTTGAATCCGATGCCGAGATCGCTGATGCGCCGAAGCAGCGTGGGGATGCCCGTATGCTCCCGGTGGGCGTCGAAGGAATATTCAAGTTCGGTGCCACCGGCGTTCAACGCCAGTTGCCATTCGTCCAGTTCCGTCGGAATCGTCGTCATCGGTTCCTGCAGGTGCACGGTCAACTGCTTCCTGCCGAGTTTTTTCATCAACTTGGCTTTTTCTTCCACCACGATCAGTTCGCCCTTGCTGATGACGCCGATGCGATCGGCCATTTCCTCGGCTTCGTCGATGTAGTGGGTAGTGAGAATGATGGTGACGCCGTTCTGCTGCAGGCCGCGCACCAGCGCCCACATGTCCTGGCGCAGTTCCACGTCCACGCCCGCGGTCGGCTCATCGAGAAACAGAATGTCCGGTTCGTGCGACAGCGCCTTGGCGATCATCACGCGCCGTTTCATGCCGCCCGACAGCGTCATGATCTTGTTGTTGCGCTTGTCCCACAGCGACAGGTCGCGCAGCAGTTTTTCGATGTGCTGCGGGTTCGGAGCGCGTCCGAACAGGCCGCGGCTGAAATTGACAGTGGCCCACACCGTTTCGAAGGCGTCGGTGGCGAGTTCCTGTGGCACCAGCCCGATGCGTGAACGCGCTGCGCGATAGTCGCGCACGATATCCAGTCCGTCCGCAAGCACGGTGCCGCTGCTGGCGGTGACGATGCCGCAGATGATGCTGATCAGTGTCGTTTTGCCAGCACCGTTGGGGCCCAGCAGGGCAAAGATTTCGCCTTTGCGGATATCAAGGCTGACGTTGTTCAGTGCCTGGAAGCCTGAAGCATAGGTTTTGGTCAGACTGGAGACGGAAATGATTGATGACATCGGTTTGCTCGATTGCAATGAAGCGGGATATGAAGCCCTGGAGGCTGGATGTTATTACACACCGGGCCTGTCCTGTAGTCGGACGGCCCGGCGCCCAATTGACAAGCTACTGATTATTTTTTTCGAGTGCGGCGAGTCGCCGCTGGAGAAACCGCCTTTCCGGTTCCTGGCGGGTAAGGGCCAGTGCCTGCTGATAGGCAGCGTGCGCCTCAGCGGTTTTGCCCAGCCGCCGGCAGAAATCTGCCCGCGCCGCATGGGCAAGCCGGTAGTCTGCAAGTTCTCCGCGCGCCTGTATGGCATCTACCAATGCCAAACCGGCCGCCGGACCGTCACGCATGGCCACAGCCACCGCGCGGTTCAGTTCAATAATGGGTGAGGGTTCCGCGCGCAACAACACGTCGTAGAGTCCGACAATCTGCGCCCAGTCTGTGCTTGCGGCATCGGGCGCTTCGACATGCAGTGCCGAAATTGCCGCCTGCAGTGCATACGGGCCAATACTGCCCGATGACAAAACCTGCTCCACCAGCGCCGTGCCTTCCGCAATCTGTTCGCGATTCCATAACGCACGGTCCTGGTCTTCGAGCAGGACCAAATCACCGGTCGGTGTCGTGCGTGCGGCGCGCCGCGATTCGTGCAGCAGCATCAGCGCGAGCAAACCCTGGGTTTCGGTTTTTATCCGCGGCTCTGGCAACAGTTCGACGATCAGTCGTGCCAGGCGTATTGCCTCGCCCGAAAGATCGCGCCGCGTCAGCGCAGTGCCCGACGATGCCGCATAACCTTCGTTGAACACCAGATAGATCACCCGCAGTACGCTGTCGAGGCGCTCGGGCAGATCCTGTGGCGACGGCACTTGATAGGGAATTTTTGCATCGCGGATCTTGTTCTTGGCGCGCACGATGCGTTGCGCCAGCGTCGGTGGCGCGGTCAAGAAAGCGTGTGCAATTTCTTCGGTGGTCAGCCCGCAGACTTCGCGCAGCGTCAGCGCGACCTGGGCGTCGGGTTGCAATGCCGGATGGCAACAGGTGAATACCAGACGGAGGCGGTCGTCTTCGATGTCCTCGGTTTCGGGTTCATCCGGTGCGGCAATGCTTTCGGTGGCATCGTCGTCCAGTCTATCGAAACGCGCATTGCGGCGGATGCCGTCTATGGCCTTGAAGCGGCCGGCCGAGACCAGCCAGGCACGGGGATTATCGGGCACTCCGTCGCGCGGCCATTGTTCGAGTGCTGCGCGAAAAGCCTCGTGCAGTGCTTCCTCTGCGGCATCAAAATCGCCCAGCAACCGGATCAACGTCGCAAACACGCGGCGGGATTCGGCGCGATAGATGGTGTCCACCATCGCGTGTGCATTCAACGCGGTATCGTTGTTCATTTGCTGCAGTGCCTCGAGGAAACGGCACTATGGTCCTTGCTTCTGTCAATACGTGCAATCCGCTGGCCGATTTTAATTCGGCCTGATGCCCGCGTCGGCCACGACTTTTTTCCAGCGCGCGAGTTCGGTGCGGATCAGCGCACCCATTTCTCCGGGCGTGGTCCACGCCGGTTGCAGGCCCATGGTTTCCAGTTGTTTGGTGAACCCCGCATCGGCGACTGCGCGTTTCATCTCGGCATTGACCTTGTTGACTACATGCACCGGAGTGCCTGCCGGTCCGAGCAGCCCGTACCAGGTCGTATTGTTGAAGCCCGGGTAAAACTCGGCGATGGCCGGCGTATCGGGCATGGTGCGCACTCGCGTCGGGTGGCCGATGGCCAGTGCGCGCACTTTGCCGGTGGCAATGTGTGCCTGCCATTGCGGAATGCTGCCGAAGATCGCCTGGATGCGACCGGCCAGCAGATCCACTGTTGCCGCACCGCCGCCCTTGTAGGGCACGTGCGTAAATTTTGCGCCGGACAATGAAGTCAGCAATTCCATGCCCAGGTGATTGGGGGTGCCGGTGCCGGGAGAGCCGAAATTTATTTTGCCCGGTTGGGCTTTGGCCAGCGCGATCAGCTCCTGCAAGTTGTTTGCCGCGACGGATGGATGCACGACGATCAGGAACGGCGCGTAGACGCCAACTGCGATGGGGGCAAAGTCCTTGATCGGGTCGTAGGCCAGTTTGGTGCCGAAAGCGGCCGTCACCACCAGTCCGCCCGATGTGCCGAGCACCAGCGTATAGCCGTCGGGCGTGGCTTTGGCACCGAGGTTGTGGCCGATGGTCGAACCCGCGCCGGGCCGGTTGTCGATGACGATGGGCACGCCGAATTTTTCCGTCAGCCAGTTGCCGTAGGCGCGTGCCGTGGGATCGGTGGAGCCGCCCGGCGGATAGGGCACGATGATGCGCACCGGTCGGTTCGGGTAAGCGTCGGCAGCGTGGGCCGCTGGCAGTGCGGCACCCATGATCAAGGCGCAGATGCAGGCAAATAACTGCACGGCAGTACGATGGGGTAATGTCATGGCTCCTCCCTGGAGTGGCTGCCGGTACGGCTGGATTTTTATGGGGCCCGCACGACAGTAAATTGCATCCTACTCTTTTTGCCGTACTGGGAAAGGCTGGTTTTGCAGGGGTCAAAAACAGTTGCCGGTTCCGAGCGGGCAGGAGCAATGCGCCGGGGATGTGGACTGAAAATCCAGTGACAGCAGGCTACCCCTGATGCCCGTCCATGATGCCCTGCACGTCGCACTTGCTTTTGCCGCGCAGGACGGTGAGGCTGCCGTTGATTTTTCCGTCCATGCCGCAGTAGCGCGTGCGGTCAACGCCCCGGAATACGAAGCGGTAGCCTCCGGGCCTGCGGTCGATCAGTAAAACACCCTTGTCTTCCATGAGCGTGACCCTGGAGACCACACCGTTGTCTTCCCAGTGGTTGAAGGCGCCGTTGCGCGCCACATCAATCGAGCAGGTGCGGGGCTTGGACTTGCTGTAGAACGAAAAATTGTCGACTTTGCCATTGATCAACTGCACGCCGATCCGTGCATGCCTATCCTGGATGCCGGTGAAACAGGTGAGGACCTCGACGCGGCGCGCTGCCACCAGCGGGATGCCCTTGTAGTGTGCGACCACCCGGTCCTGCGCCCGAGCCAAAGCCTGGGCTTCGGCTTTGGCATTTTTTGCTGCGGCTGACCTGGCTGCAGCGGCGCGGGTTTGCGCCAGTTTTTCTGCGGCGGCCTCGCGGGTCTGGTTGCGCCGGTAATTGGCTACAGCCCGATCCTGTGCTGCGTTCAGTGCTTTGTCGGTGGGGCCGGCTGTTGCGCGGGTTTTGGCCGCCGCTGCAGGTTTGGCTGTGGCCGAAGCTGCTGTTGCTGTTCTGATAGAAGGTTTTGCCTGTGCCGCCTCGCTGCTGTGCATGATGCCCATGCTGCACAGCGCAGCCGCGAAACAGAGGAGGGCGCTGCGGTTGGCATGAAACAAGGGGAGTTGCACCTGGGGCATGGGTGTTACTGGCTCGATCTGGCGGTTACAAAAATGGACATCAGTTCCAGCATTTTGCTTTTTCGGTTCATTTCAGTAGGTGCTGCGCGTGCCGGCTGTGTTGCCACTGACGTTGTCGTCACGGTATCGATGGAGCGCCCCTGTGCAGTCTGGCAACGGGGATCGCGGAAAGTGCCGCCCATGTTATCCCAGTTTTTCCCGGGCGATGATTGTGCACAATGCGTCCTGCCGTCCAGCCTGTTTTTCCACAACGACCAGGGTGCGGGTTCTGCGTATGCAGCCACGGCATACAGCATCAGCGCAGCTACGCACAGGGAAAGGAACAGCAGCAGGGCTGTCAGTGCCACGAGTTTGGTGTTCATCATACGTCCTCCTTGCGGACGGTTAACGAACCCCTGTGATGCAGCTTGTTGTTTTTGTTGTGGCCAATTTAACCAATTGGACGGGCTGCAGTAAGGGCAAATTGCACACGGATTTGACACCATTTGTCGTCATTGCCCGACGGTTATCGGAGGTGTGTGGATTTCAAACGTAACGGTGTGTAACCGGGCTGTTTTATGCGGCTGGCAGGGGCATAATCCGCCGCAGCGTTATCAACGTAGAGGTGAACCATGTCTGAAACCAGCACCAAGATGAACCCCCTGATTGCAACTGCAGCGATCGCAGTGATCATATTCAGCGCCGTCGGCGTAGGCGTAATGACGGGCGTCATCCCGAGTTCCAAGTCTTCCAGCGAGGTGCCTGCTGAAATGTCAGCCAATACCGCGGCCCCGGCAACGCCTGCACCTGTAGCCAAAGCACCGCCAGCACCTGTGCACAAACATCCGGCCCCGGTAGTGCAAAAGCGCGCACCGGCACCGCAGCAGGTCGCGGTCAACGAGCGCACGGCGGCCCCCATGCCGCCGCCCGTGGCGCGCATTTGCACGGAATGCGGCGTGATTGACATGATCGATGTCATCGAGAAAAAAGGTGATGGCACCGGCATGGGTGCTGTCGGCGGTGCCGTGGTTGGCGGACTGATCGGCAAACAGATCGGCAAAGGCCGTGGCAACACGGCGGCTACCGTGGTCGGTGTGCTGGGCGGCGCGGTTGCCGGCCATGAAGTCGAAAAACGCGTGAAGTCCGTGAATGAATACCATGTCACAGTGCGCATGGAGGACGGTACCAACCGCAACTTTACTTTCGACAGCGCGCCGAGCTATGTCGTTGGCGAAAAGGTCAAAGTCATCGACGGCAGGCTGGTCAGAAGCTGAAGCTCAGGCAGTGCACTACGGGCGGCTCATTGAGTCACCGCCGTGTAACAAACATACCCCGCTGCGGCGGGGTTTGTTTTTGGGTGACGTTATGACCGCGCGCTTTAAAAATAACAATAAAATCAATATCTTAAAGCGGTATTCTTGGCTGCCCGCGATAATCGCTTCTGCGGACGCAGCTAGCTGCACCAGCGTGCACAGCATATGTTGCAGGTATGTTCTCTACCGCACAGACCCGCTGCTTACCGCAGCGAATACTGAAACACCTCCGTCGCGTTGTGCGCAGACGCTGGAACGCCGGCAGTATCTCTCCCAATCCCCTACCGGCGGGTTCACGCTGCCACCACACAGATGCGCATGACCCCGGGGCCTGGGCATAGTCACCAACGCTGTCCCCCGAGGAGGAAATTTCCCCCCGCCCCCCTGCGGGGGTTTTTTTGATCCCTGGCGAGTTGTAGGGTACGCGGCCGCAGTGAGCGACAATACGGGCGCAGGATACGCTCACAGCCGACATGGCGCATTCGGGACAAAGCAGCAATGGCGCCGTTAATTACACTAACCGTACACGCAGCACTGCATGCCGCCGCCCGTGCCGGCAACACCACGGCACAGTGCTCGCTCGATCTGGAACGCACGACTACGACGGTTGCAGTGGATGCAGATGGATGGACCTGGCAGGACCGGCGTTATCCATGGCTGGAGAACTGCAAGGACCGCACGATTTACCACTGGACGGGGGAAGGCTTCGAGCCGGTGGCGCGATTCAGCCAGTCATTGATCAAGCTGGTGCCCACGCCGTGGGGGCCGCCAACTTTCGAAATCGACGGCATCAAGATGCTGCCCACGGCGCAGGTTTCGCCCTATGCCGATGCTGAACGCAAGGTCGGCTTGATCCAGCCGCGCGGCAAGATCGTTCTCGATACCTGCGGCGGGCTGGGTTATTTTGCCGCCTGGTGCCTGCAGGGCCGGGCGCAGCAAATTCTGTCTTATGAAAAAAATCCCGACGTGATCTGGCTGCGCAGCCTCAATCCGTGGTCGCCTGCGGTGGGCAACGGCCTGTCGCTGACCGCAGGCGACATTGCGGAACAGATCGCCACGCTGCCTGCAGGTTCGGTTGATGCCGCGCTGCATGACCCGCCGCGTTTCGGCATTGCCGGAGAACTTTACTCGCAGGTTTTTTACGACCACCTCGCGCGCGTGCTCAAACGCAAGGCTAGGCTGTTTCACTACACCGGCACGCCCAACAAACTGACCAGCGGACGCGATGTGCCCAACGAAGTGAGCAAACGGCTGCGCAACGCCGGGTTTGTCGTCGAGCCGAACGGTGACGGCCTGCTCGCGGTGAAGAAATGAAGCGGTGCAGCTGTAACGGGATCAAGCGGGAAAGAGGACGCAGGCAAACAAACAGGGTCCCGGACTATTGCTGGACCCGGAACCCTGACCTGCCAGTCGGCTCCAGGGAGGAAGCAGGTGGCCGGTACGGATCAGTATTGTCCGGCCAGTGCGTTGTTTCGGTACGCCAGCGGACATAGCACTGCAAGTTGCCGGCAGCAGCGCCTCATTTACGGCCGACAGAGACGAGCAGGATGACCCCAATCACGACTGCTCCGGCGCTGACGATCAGCGGGACGTTGACCCTTTCCTTTTCCTCAACCTTGAGTTCGATCGGACCCAGTTTCACGCCGCTGGTTTCCTTGGTATAGCTGAAGCCGCCGTAGGCCAGGCCCAGACAGCCGGCCGTAATCAGCACGATCGCGATGAGTTTGGTGAGGTTCATGTGCGGCATCTCCGGAAAATGATGAAAACGGATGAAATTAAACCCATTATCGTTTATTTTTTAAGCTGCGACTGTACGCAGCATGTTTTCGTGGCCTGCATTTCGTCGTAAGCTGATGGTCTGTAACCTATCAGTTCCGCGCCAGTTCCGGATTTAATCATGAGCGACACCTTTGCCGCAGCGCTGCAGGCCCGCACCCACGACGTGCTGGACAACTGTACCAGCTGCGGACGCTGCTTCGAGGTATGCCCGATGCCGGCGCCGGCAGGGCTAGCCGGCGAGCAAGCGGCAGATGTGGTCGGCGGCGTGCTCGACATCATTCGCGGCGGCAGCGGTTCACCTGCCGCTGCACGCTGGGCGCAGGTGTGTTCGGGCAGCGGGCATTGCATCCCTGCCTGTCCCGAATCGGTGAACCCGCGCTTCATGCTGGCCATGACGCGCATTGCGATCCAGCGCCGCAATACGGCTGAGGAACAGCGCAAGAACGGCCGCGCGGGGTTTGCCAAAATGGGCCGCGGCGTGCGCGTGTTGTCGCGCATCCAGTTGCCAGCCGAGGTGTTGCGGGGTTTCCGCAGTACAGCGTCCGGCAACACGGAGCCCGCGGCAGCGCCGCCGGATGTGGTGTTCTACACCGGCTGCAACGTGCTGCGTACGCCGCACATGGTGCTGCTGTCGCTGGACATACTCGACGCGCTGGGGGTGTCGTATCAGGTGATGGGCGGGCCGGGCGATTGCTGCGGCGTCATCCAGTTTCGTACCGGCGACACTGAAGTATCGGGCCGCATCGCGTACGGCACCACTGACCGTTTTGCGGCGACAGGGGCCGCCAAAGTACTGGCGTGGTGCCCGACCTGCACCATCCAGCTTAGTGAAAATGTATTACCCGGACGCGAAGGTAGTGGCAAAGCGCCTGCGTATGACCTGCAGGCCCTGGTGGTGTACCTCGCCAGCCAGCTCGACCGGCTGCGCCCATTGATGCGCATTCCCGTCAACAAGCGGGTGGGGCTGCACGAACATCCGGGCGTGCCGGGCGTGTGCGAATCCGCGATCAAATTGCTGCAGGCGATCCCGGGGCTGGAATACGTCGAACTCGAACAACCGAAGGCGGGTTACATGTGCAACACGCTGCAGCCGCTGCCGGACTTCAAGCGTGAAATGCACCGCGCGCTGCTCGAATCCGCCGCCGCAGCCAAAGTCGATGCGCTTGCCGGCGTTTACCATGCCTGCCATCGCGAACTGTGCAGTCATGAAACCGACTGGCCGTTTGAAGTGGTGAATTTCCTGGAACTCGTCGGCGAGAGCATGGGCATCAGGCGCGAAGACACTTTCAAGCGCCTGAAAAAAATGCAGGATGCCGACGCCATCCTCACCGACGTGATGGACCTCGTCGCACAGCACGGGCTGGATCTCGACGAAGTGCGTTCGGTTATCGAGCAGGAAATGCTCGGCGAACAACCGTTGCCGCTGAAAAATGCGGCAGTGGCGCGTGATACGACTTCCGCGCCTGGTTGAGAGCGTTACTGCGCGGCAGGCGCGCAGGGGGGAATCAAAAAAATAGTAATTAAATCAACAGCATACTGTGTATCCCCGTCTACCGCACTGGACAGACTTATTTTTCCCGCATTGCCCGCGTTTTTATCGCTGCCGGTCGCGCCCAGCAGCGTTTTAACCACGCATCGAAGTGCGGCCACTTTGATATATCGATAGACAGCGCGCGATACAAGGCGCCGGCCACATTCAGGTCCGCCACTGAAAACGCAGGACCGGCCAGCCATTCTGATTTGGTCAGCGCCGTTTCCAGCACATCAAATGCAGGTGCGACTTCCTTCCATGCTGCAGCGGCGACATCGGGTTTGCGCTCGGCCTGCGGCAGTGCCACGAAGTTGCGGACGTAGGTGACGATCTGGCGGTCGAGACGGTCGGTCTCCCAGAAACTCCATTGCCACGCCAGCGCTTCGTGCTGCGGGTCTGCGGGGTAAAGCTTCTTGTGTTTCTTCGCGAGATACAGATTGATCGCCATCGATTCCGTCAGGATGAAACCGTCGTCATCAATGGTCGGCACGCGCCCATTGGGATTCAGTGCACGATAATTGGCGGTCTGGGTATCCGGCGAACGCGGCAACCAGTCCTTGTGATCGTAGTCGAGGCCGAGTTCGGCGGCCATCCAGACTGTGCGCAGTCCGCGGGAATGGGTGGAGCCGTATATGCGTAGCATGAAATTCTCCGATGCGATTGTGGGCAAGAGCGATCGGCCCACAATTTACAGAGGAAGTCTGGCGATGGCCAGCGGAACAATGTTATTCGCAGCAGCTAGTAACACAACGTGGACCTTGGCTGATGACAGCAACCGCGTGGGCACGGCATCATGACTGCAGTGACCAGGCAGAAAAGCTGCCGCAGAGTTTCGTAGCAGAGTTTCGTAGAATGGCGGCATGCGGCGTCAGCACCACGGTGCGGTTACCACGGCACTGCAGCACACGAACCACAAACACAGGAGGTCTCCGCGGATGATTATCGATTCACAGATCCACGCGTACGAAGCAAACACACCGAAACGGCCCTGGAGTACGGTGCCGAACTGGCCTGCCTCTGCCACCGGCGACGAAATGGTGGCCGCGATGGACAAGGTCGGCGTAGATGGCGCCATATTCATTTCCTCGTTTTCGATGTACCGCTACGACGCCAGTTATGCGGTGGAAGTACAAAAGGTCCATCCGGGCAAGTTCGGCCTCGTCAAACCGGTGGACCCGGATGATCCGGCGGTGGAAGACGTCATCGCCGAATGGAAAAAATCGCCAGGCACCGTCGGCATCCGCGTCATCCTCAAGCCGGATTCCGGGCGCGACCCCAATGCCCCCAAACTGGACCGCATCCTGCGCGCGGCCGTGCGCCATGACTTTCCGGTCAACATCCTATGCTGGGGCAATCTCGACGCCGGCGCGACGCTGATCGACCGTCATCCCGAGACGCGCTTCATCATCGATCATCTGGGCATCATGCAGCCCCATACACCGTCGGAGAGGGCGGCGGAACCCTGGGCCGACCTGCCCAAGGTGCTGGAACTCGCGAAACGTCCCAATCTGGTGATCAAGGTCAGTGGCGCCTGCACGCTATCGCAGAAACCTTATCCCTTTCCGGATATCTGGGACCCGCTGGCGCGCGTGTTTGATGCCTGGGGCTTCGAACGCTGCCTGTGGGGCACCGACTGGACCCGCGCTTCCGCCGTCGTCAACTATGAACAGGCCGTCGAACCTTTCCGCCTGACCGACAAACTGAGCGACAGTGAACGCGCGATGCTGATGGGCGGAGCCTGCGCCAAGGCCTATGGCTGGAAGCCGAAAACGAAGTAGTGGCTGGCACCGGACACGGTTTTGTTGCATGAATGGTAAGGGCCCGCAGTTGCGGGCCTTTTATTTTGGTGTCGGCCAGCCTCAGTCGATGCTGTTGATTGCCTCACATCGCGGACGTACCGACGGCACGCGCGGCAATGCAGGGTAAACTTTCTATAAGCAAGGTCCGCAGTTAGGCGGGCCGCAGTTCTGTTTCCATTCCAATCCGAAAGCTCTGCATGGCCCAGGACGACACCTTGTTTGACACAAATCATCCACTGGAAATTGCCGACCAAGGCAGTTTTTTTGTCGGCGGTAGTTATGTCGATAGCGCCGCTGGCCGCACCATGGCGGGCCAGATGTATGTGCAATACCAGATTCCGAAGAGCAAACGCTTTCCCTATCCCGTGGTGATGATCCACGGCGGCGGCCAGACTGGCGTCAATTTCACGGGCACGCCCGACGGGCGGCGCGGCTGGGCGGATTATTTTCTGGCACAGGGTTACGCGGTGTATGTGGTGGACCAGCCGGGACGCGGGCGTTCCGGATATTTTGAAAGCAGTTACGGCAAGTCGGTGCATCGCGGCACGGCGACAACCGAGCAGCGTTTCACTGCGTCGGAAAACGCAGGGTTGTGGCCGCAGGCACAGTTGCACACGCAATGGCCCGGTAGTGGTGTGGCTGGTGATACGGCATTCGACCAGTTCTACGCTACGCAGGTCGAGAGCATGGGCGACATCGGTGCGCTGGAGGCGATGATGCGTGTAGCGGGCAGTGCGCTGCTCGACCGCATCGGTCCGGCGGTGTTGCTGACTCATTCACAGGGCGGGCCGTTGGGCTGGACCATTGCTGATGCGCGGCCCAAGTTGGTGCGCGGCATACTCGCAGTGGAACCCAATGGCGCTCCGGTGTACGAAGTGAAATTCACCGGCGCGCCGGATTATTTCAAAGACGACAAGATTACGCGGCCGTGGGGTATCACCCGCGGCCCGTTGACGTTTGCGCCGGCAGTGGCGTCGGCGGATGAACTCAAATTTGAGCGGCAGGATCAGCCCGATGGGCCGGGACTGGTGTGTTGCTGGCTGCAGGAGGGGACGGCGCGGCAGTTGCCGAACCTGAAGCACATTCCGATACTGGTCGTCACGGCCGAGGCGTCGTATCACGCGTCGTACGATCACTGCACGTCGCTGTTTTTGAAGCAGGCGGGCGTGGATCACGATTTTGTGCGACTGGCGGACATTGGCATCCGCGGCAACGGCCACATGATGATGCTGGAAAAAAACAACCTGGAGATCGCAGCCTATTTCAGGCAGTGGCTGGAGCAGAAGGTCAAATAAAAACCAACGAGGAGTATCAGCAATGAAGGTGAGCATCGGTGTGTTGACGCAGCGTCTGGCAACAGGTTGCGTAGCGGGTGTTGTGCTGGCGCTGACTGCCGATGCAGTGATGGCACAGAACTATCCGTCCAAGTCGGTACGGCTGATCGTGCCGGCCTCTCCGGGCGGCGGGCTGGACATCATGGCGCGTGCCGTGGGCCAGGATCTGTCGGTGCTGTGGGGGCAGTCGGTGGTGGTGGACAATCGTCCCGGCGCCGGCATCATGATCGGCACGGATACGGTTGCCAAAGCGACGCCTGACGGTTACACGCTGCTGATGGCGAATTCCAATCTCGCGCCCAACCTGATCCTGCAGAACAAGCTTGCTGTGGGCAAGCAGCTTACCGGCGTGGCGAAAATCGCCAATCTGCCGACGGCACTGGCGGTGAGCCTCAAGCTGCCGGTAAAGTCGGTCAAGGATCTGGTTGCGCTGGCGAAGACTTCCAAACTCGCTTACAGCACCGCCGGTATTGGCACTACCAGCAACATCGCCGGTGAAATGCTGAAGCTTGCCGCAAAAGTGGATATCACCCACGTACCTTACAAGGGCGGCAATCCGGCGATGACCGCCATTGTCACCGGACAGGTCAGCATGGGTTTTTCCAGCCTGGCTTCGGTGCGGGTGCATGAGCAGGCGGGCCGGGTGCGGTTGCTGGCCATTGCCAGTGCCAAACGCTCGCAGCTCGCGCCCGACGTGCCGACGCTGAATGAGACAGTGCCGGGCGTGGTGATGGAAACCTGGGTGGGGTTGTTCGCCCCTGCAGGTGTGCCGCAGCCCGTCCTGCGCAAGATCAATGCCGACTTGCTGAAGGTGCTCGCCCTGCCCGAGACTGCGCAGCGCCTGACCAACCGGGGCTACGATCTGCAGCCGAGCACGCCCGAGGTCATGAACAAACTGATCCAGTCCGATATCGCGACATTTTCCCGGGTCATACGCGAGGCGAACATACGCATCAACTGAGGTCGCGTGACGACAGCGTCGTATCGGCAGCGACTCATGCAGTTTTTGTAACTACAGGGCCGGTGCGGCGCCGTCACCGGCTGGCGAAAGTTCAAACGCATTGGCGATCAGGCTCATCATGACGATGTAGCCCAGCGTTGCTGCGATCTGCACGGCAGCAGGAATCCCGTACTGGCTGATGATGGCGGCGTAGGTTTTGTCAGCTACATGGTGATTGCCGTGCATGAGCTGCCTGCAGAACTCAACCAGCGTTGTGGTTTCAGCAGTGGCGGTGCTCAGCGGCTGGCCGTGTTCCAGGGCGTCGATCAGTGACGGGTCAACGCCGGCGGCGCGTGCCGCTGCCACGCCGGCGCGCCAGGTGTAGGCGCAGTCGAGTTCGCGCGCGGCCAGCAGCCAGACGATTGCGCGGGTTGCGGGTGGCAGCACTGTTTCGTAGAGGAAAAAGGCACCGATGCTGGCTATGCGCACGGCGACGTCCGGCGTGTGCAGCAGCACCTGGAAGGGCGCGGGAATGCTGCCGCGCGTCAGTACGATGCGGTCGAGGAAGTGCTGGTGTTCCGGCGCCAGGTCGTCGTGACCGGACAGCAAAGGCAGGCGCGGGGGCGTGTCTTTGGCTGCACTTAGAGACGGCAGTTTCCGCTTCCCGTTTTTTTCATCTGCACCGGGCTGGCCGGCTACCGCCAGCGGTGCAAACGGTTTGCGCAGGCCTTTTTGGGCGGCTGACATTTCCATTTCAAATGCGTTCAGCGGCAGCGCGATCATCGCGAAATATCCGAGCGTCACCACAAGTTCGACGAGTCCCTGGGTGCCGAAATGACGGAGTGCGGCGTCAAAGGTGGCAAGGCTGAGGCGATGATCGTCCGCCATGAGCTGGGTGCAGAAGTCGGTGATCAGTATTTCTTCGGCCGTGAGATGCGGAGGCGGCTGGCCGACACGGATGGCGTCCGCGGTTTCCTGCGGCACGCCGGCTTCGAGTGCCCAGTTGACCCAGGCGCCCCATTCGTACGGCGCGTCCAGCGCGCGCGATCCGATCAGCGAAGTGAATGCGCGGACCCGCAGCGACAGTATGGATTCGTCCGCCTGGCCGCGTGCATGGAAGTAGTGGCCGAGGTGGGCAAACCGTGCGGCAAGATCGGGGCTGCTGTTCATCAATACAATGAAAGGGCCGCTGACGGGTCGGCGCCGGATTGCCTGCACTGCGTCGTAAAAGCGGCGCTGCGTCTCGGGCAGCTGGTCGCGCGGAACGGCGGATAGTCTGCTCACGGAAATTTCCCGGTGTGTGCGGGCATGTGCCCGGTTTGTTGTGGTGTTGCAGTGTGTTGATGCGGTGACCATATACTACTTAAAAAAAACAGACCGCTGGTAGTTGCCGGGCAGGCAGCAGCGCATTCAGTTGTATAGTGCGAGCAGGGAGCGCCGCGGCAGAGATTGCGGATACGGCAGTTTGTCCGTGATGCGGAATAAAAATATCAAATCAGCATTCATTGCATATGCGTACAAATGAGCAGGCCGGCACATTTATCGCCGGCACCATAACGCCGCTGGGCCCGGATCGCCATCCGATGTCACAGCCGCAGCCGCTGTTGCCGCCTGCCGTTGTGCGGGTGTCCAGCTCCATCGAAATTGCCGATTACACAGCTGATGGCGTGAACGAAGCCATCCGCGACCGCTACTGGCCCTGTGTGGACGATCTGATCAGCAAGGGGGCGCAGAGCATCACGCTGGCGGGATTTCCCATTGCCTCGCAACTGGGCCGGCCGCGCGTGCTCAAGTTGCAGCAGGAAACCGCGACCCGTACGGGCGTTATCGCGGATTCGCAGGCGGAGGCGACGGTCGCGGCCCTGCAGCACCTGGGTGTGCAGCGCATTGCCATCGCCAGCCGCTGGTCGAATGAGCTCAATGAGCTGCTGGTTGCCTACCTGAATCACGCCGATATCGAGGTGCTTGCCATTACCAGTGTCGGGCAGTGGGCGCAGCAGGCGTTTTCAATGAGCATAGAAGAGGGCGTGAAGCTGGCCTTCCAACTCGGCCGTGAAGCCATGCGTAAGGCACCTGCCGCGGAAGCGTTGCTGCTGGCAGGTGGGGCGTGGCGCAGTCTCGCTGCGGTGCCCATACTTGAGGAGGATTTCGGCATCCCGGTCATTACCAATCCGATTGCTCCGGTGTGGCGGCTCATCGCCGCGGGTATCGCGCCACCCGTGGCGGGCTGGGGCCGCCTGCTGGCTGCACGCTGAGACAGGCGCGTAGCAGGCCCGGCCATTAGTGTCCACATACTGTGCCCCGAAGCGCATCTGCAGCCCGACATCAGTTAGTCTCTATCGCTGCCGGTGATATTACCGGTGCTCTACGAATTCCATGTTGTGCAACTGCACAGTGCAATCACGCCAGCGTAGCGTTGATTGGTCTGGGCTTTCATGATTTTTCATATGTGTGAGGAGAATGAAAATGCGTAGCAGCCTGATTTCCGTATTGGCCTTGTTTGTGTTGTCAGTGACCATCCACGCGCACGCGCAAAGTGGATGGAGTCCCGAGCGGAATGTCGAAATCGTGGTCGGGTCCAGTCCCGGCACCGGTACTGACAGGGTGGCGCGGCTGATGGAGCAGATCTGGCGTGAGAAAAAAATGCTCGACGTCTCGGTCAGCGTGGTCAACAAGTCGGGTGGCGGCGGCGCAATCAGCTGGGCTTACCTGAATCAGCGCAGCGGCGATCCCCATTTTCTGCTGATCACGTCCTACAACATTGTCGCCAACTACATCAACGGCAAGAGCAAGCTGACTTACACGGATTTCACGCCGATCTCGCTGCTGGCCAGTGAATACATCGCCTATTCGGTGCGCGCCGATTCGCCGATCAAGTCGATCGCTGATCTGGTCAAGGCGCTGAAGGCTGATCCGACTTCGGTGGTGGCCGGTATTTCCAGCAGTTCGGGCGGCGCCAACCACATTGCCCTCGGGCGCCTTGCGGCGGCGGCAGGTGTCGATATCAAAAAAATGAAAGTCGTGGTTTTTTCGGGCACCAACAAGGCGTTGGTCGGCCTGCTGGGCGGCCACGTCGGCCTGTTCGTGAATTCATTGTCAGCGACGGCCGGTCCTTTCAAGAGCGCGCAGATCCGTCCGCTGGCAGTGGCGGCGCCCAAGCGCATCGGCGGCATTTATTCGACGGTGCCCACGCTGACGGAGTCCGGAATGCCGGTGATTGCGGAAAACTGGCGTCTGGCCATCGCGCCCAAGGGGCTGAGCGATGCGCAGGCTGATTATTGGGACAATGCGCTGAAAAAGCTGACCGCAACCGACGAGTGGGACAAGGAACTGGCGTCCTATTACATACCCAATGAGCCGCTGGATCGCGCGCAAACCAAGCGGCATCTGGACCAGCAGTTCGGCGAGATCAAGGGCATCCTCACCGAAATCGGCCTGGCCAAAGCGCCGGCCAAGTAGGGCGGCACCCCGGCGCTGCCCGCAATTTACAGCGGGCAGGCCGACCGTCAGGTCCAACGGACGCATGCGCTGCAGCGGTGTGGCGCCTTCTCACGCATGATAGTCTCGACGTGTGAGGGGCGCCCTTTGCCATTCAGGCGAATCGGTGCGCTGACATTCGCATGCTGATGTTTGATCGAGGTATTCATTGCCCGTAAAGTTTGATTTGTCCGCGACCTGGCGGGCGGTACTGTCGCTGCTGTTATCCAGTGGAATTTTGCTGGTGGGTATTGGCCTGTTTTTTACCGCGCTGGGCCTGCGCGCCAGTGCCGAGAAATTTTCGACCATCGCTACCGGCTTGGTGATGTCGTCGTACTTCGCCGGTTTTGTCATCGGTACTTTTGTGTGCCCGGCGATGATCCGTCGTGCCGGCCATATCCGCGCCTTTGCCGCGATGGCTTCGGTCGCTTCAACCACTGCCATCGTGCACGCCATGGCTGTCGATCCCTGGGTGTGGGCGGTGCTGCGTCTGATTACCGGCATCTGCCTCGTTGGCCTCTACATGGTGATGGAGAGCTGGCTGAATGTGATTTCACCGAATGCTGCGCGCGGGCGGATTTTTTCGGCGTACGTGGCGGTGACGCTGGTGGCCATGGGTATCGGCCAGTTTCTGGTGCTGGCGGGTGACGTGCTCGGCTTTGTGCCGCTGGGCCTGGTTTCCATTTTGTTATCGCTGGCGCTGGTGCCGGTGGCGTTTACGCGCACGCCGGAGCCGCGGCCGGTCACGGTGCCGAACATGAGCATCGCGCGGCTGTATGCGATTTCTCCGATGGGTGTAGCGGCGGCGGTGGCCTCAGGTCTGCTCAACAGCGCATTTTTCGGCATGGGTGCGGTATTCGGCCAGCGCATCGGCTTGTCCGGCATGGGTGTTGCAGCTTTCATGGCTGTCACCATATTCGGTGGCGCACTGCTGCAGTGGCCGGTGGGCCACGCTTCGGATAAAAACGACCGGCGTAATGTGCTGACCATCGTCTGTGCCGGTGCCGCGGGACTGGCGGTGCTGGCTTATGCCCTGATCCCGGTATCGACGACGGCGATGATCGTCTGCGTGTTTTTTTACGGCGGCTTGGTGTTTGCGATTTACGGCCTCAGCGTGGCGCTGGTCAATGACCGCATTACGCAGGATGAAGCACTGGAAGCATCGAGCAGCCTGCTGCTGGTGCATGGCATCGGCGCGGTACTCGGACCGGTCGCCGCCGGCGCACTGATGGATATCCAGGGCCCCGGCGGGCTGCTGACGTTTTTTGCGCTGGTGCTGACCGCGATGGCGACCTACGGGGTGTGGCGGTTGCGCGTCGGTGTGCGCCTGCCGGTCGAACAGCAGCAGACCTACGTCACCATCGCCGCCAGTTCACCGGTCGTGCTCGAAATGGATCCACGCACCCCCGACAAGTAATTGCCGGGCAGGCGCGCTGCGGGACTACAGTGGAGGTCGCCTTGAAATTCAAAAAAATAGGATTGATGACGCCCGGCGACATGGGGCAGGGCGTCGCCATGCAGATACAGTCTCGTGGTTACACCGTGTGTACGGCCCTGGACGGGCGCAGTGCGCGCAGTCGCCAGCTTGCGCGCGAAGCGGGGTTGACCGATGTGGGTACGATTGCGCAACTGGTGACCGAATGCGACGCCGTGTTGTTGATCATGGATCCGGGTGCGGCGTTGTCGTTCGCACGCCAGGTGGCGGAGGCACTGCGTACCACCGGCAGAAAAACACTGGTTGTTGATTGCAATGCCATCGCGCCGCCGACCATGCAGGAGATTGCGGGGTTGATCGTGCAGGCCGGCGGGCGCTGTCTGGATGCCGGCATCGTGGGCCCGCCGCCGCGTGGCAAGGCAAAAATCACGTTGTTTGTGTCCGGACCCGGTGCGGAGGACATGTCGCAGATCGCCGGGCCGCAGCTGGCTGTGACCGTGATGAGTAAGCGTATCGGTGACGCCAGCGCGCTAAAAATGTGTTCGGGCGCGCTGACCAAGGGAACGCAGGCGTTGTGGCTGGAAGTGTTGATTGCGGCGCAACGCCTGGGTGTGCACGAATTTCTCGAGCAGGAAGTGCAAGCGGGCCCGCGCGCGGAAATTTATGCATGGGTACAGGGGCAGCTGGCCATCATGGCGCCCAAGGCCTATCGTTGGGTGCCGGAGATGCACGAAGTGTCCAGGACCATGAAAGCGGCGGGCATCACGCCGCAGGTATTCGAGGGCGTGGCGGCGATTTGTGATTACGTCGGCGCTACTGCGTTGGGGCAAGAGACACCGGAAGCAGGGCGTGCGCAGGGACGCAGCAGTGCGGAGGTGGTGAGTGCACTGGCGCAACTGAGCCAGAGGCGCAGTGCCTGGGCGCCAGGAAAACGTCGAAAATATTAATATAATCAATTAGTTGCATAGATGCCCCCTCTCTGCTGCGGCTGTTCAGCCAACTGTGCTCGGCACTGTGCCGCATATGGCCTGGCGCAATAAGGATATGGCCATTCATTCCTTCAGGTGATGCCACGGCTTGACATAAGCTGGCGGCAGGTAGATTGATGGCAGTCCGGCGCCGCTAACAACGCAACAGCGGCAACACAACAGCGGCAGCACGACAGCGGTTCCGCGACATACACAGGACAAGGAGATCAACATGAGCGCATTACGTTTGGGCGACACCGCCCCCGATTTCACCCAGGAATCATCTGCAGGGACGATCAAGTTTCACGAGTGGCTGGGCGATAGCTGGGGCGTGCTGTTTTCGCATCCCAAGGATTTCACGCCGGTGTGCACCACCGAACTCGGTGCGACGGCCAAACTCAAGGCCGAGTTCGCCAGTCGCAATGTCAAGGTGCTGGCGGTCAGCGTGGATGACGTCGCATCCCACAAGAAATGGATAGGCGACATCGATGAGACGCAGAACACCAAGGTCGACTTTCCGATTCTTGGTGATCCCGACCGCAAGGTGGCCAACCTCTACGACATGATTCATCCGAATGCGAACGACACACTGACGGTGCGTTCGGTGTTCATCATCGATCCGAAAAAGAAGATCCGCACGACCATTACCTATCCTGCGAGCACGGGGCGCAACTTCAATGAGATCCTGCGCGTGATCGATTCGCTGCAGCTTACCGACAATTACAGCGTGGCGACGCCGGCGAACTGGAAGGATGGCGAGGATGTGATCATCGTGCCGTCAATAACCGATCCCGAGGTTCTGAAAAAGAAATTCCCCAAGGGGTTCAAGGCGGTGAAGCCGTATCTGCGCATCACGCCACAACCGAATAAATAACGGTCTATCGATACACGGCACACCGAATACGGGCTGGTCGGTGTGCCGGCTGGTTCGTATTGCGACGAAATAAAACAGCGGCTCAATCGATTATTCAGATCATGGTTTCGAGTCCGGTTTGCGCCGGACTGTTTTTTTGCGGGCAGGGTTCTGACATGCGCCATGCACTGGTCCAGCCAAGTCTGCAGGCTGCGTGCCGTGGGCAACGCCGCGGGTGCGACATACACATAACCCCGCATCGGCCGCCCGGTGAAATCCATGGGCTGCACATGCGGTTGTTTCAGCGCCTGGTCATAATCGGCAGGGTTGATGCGTGCGACGAGTTGTTCGTTCTGCACCCCGCAGCACATCTTGTCGTTGATCAGGAAGGCGATGCCGCCGAACATTTTCTTTTCGGCGCAGCCTTTTTCACCGGCCAGTCCGGAGCGGATGCGTTGCGCGAGAATTTCATCGTAAGCCATGGGTGTGCTCACCCGGGTGACACGATGTGGGCAGCTTACTACAGCCGCTGACGATGCGCGGGTTGTCGCTGCCGGTGAATTGTCTGATGCTTGGACTGACCGCCGCTGATTGCCGCAGGCGCGTTGATAACTACAAATTGAGGTTTCCCCCGACCCGGGCGAGTAACTCATCGTTGTGAGGAGAGTCACCTTGGCTGCTGCATGTGCTCTACAAGGTCTATGGCCAAAACGCCGAGCGCCATCATCGCCAAAATCAACCAGGCGATGAACAAGGGGCTGGAGGCGGCAGACTTGCACAACAAGCTGAGCAGCCAGGGCATGGATGCCGAACCTTCCTCGCCTGCGGCGTTTGAAAAGCTGATCCATGACGAGATCGCGAAGTGGCGTGAAGTGATCGAGTCATCGGGCATCAACAAGACCTGATGAGCAATTGCCCGTCAATAAAAACGGGCCGCGTGATGCGGGCCGTTTTTGTTTGCTTGCTGTGTTACAGCAGGATGCCGGCAGGGAAGGGCACCTGCAGCGCAAAGCGGAAGGTGCCGTAGAGACCGCCGAGTATGCATATGCCGACGGCGGTGTAGAGCACTGAGCTGCGCGGCGTCCAGCGGTCGTAGTTTGCGATAAGGAGCACCGCGGCGTAACACAGGATGCTGGTGCTGAGAAAACCCAGCGGGTCCAGCAGCATCGCCCAGGCCAGGAGGGTGACGGCTAGCAACATGCGCCGGATATTTGAACTGGGCGCGGGCGCAGCGGGCGCCTTGCGCCAGAGCAGGGCGGAGACGATGTACACCACGGAGAGCAGGATCATCGCCGCCGCAATGGTGCGGGGGAATACTGAACCCAGCGGCGAAAACTCACCGGAGTAATAAATGGAGAGTATGCCGATAATGATAAAAATCGCAGCGCCGATGATGCCGTGCAGATCGAAAGGTTTGCCGGTGTTGCTCATGGTTTGGCTTCCCGCCGCGCTTCAAGCCGGCTGCGCAGCAGCGGATAAAGCAGAGTCAGCACAATGAAGGCGATGATGGCCATGGAGATCGGCCGGGTCAGGAATTCCGAGAGCGCACTGCCTCGCGCATTGCCGATCAGGTAGCCCTGAACGAACCCGGATTCCGCGATGCCACCGAGTATCAGTCCCAGCACGATCGGTGAGGCGGTATAACCGAAACGTCCCAGCACCCAGGCCAGCAGGCCGAGCACTACCATCTGCATGGTTTCGTGGGTGTTGTTGTGCACCGAATAACTGCCGATGATGGTGAGGAAAGCGACGGAAGGCACCAGCACCGCTTTCGGGATGGCGACCAGAGACTTGAAGGCATAACGGCCGATGACCAGACCGATCGGCAGCATCAGCAGGGTGGCGATGAGCAAGCCGTAGATGAAGGTGTAAACGATCTGGCTTTGTTCGCTGAACAGCGCCGGGCCGGTGCGTATGCCCTGCACCAGCAGCGCGCCGAGGATGACGGCATCCGGCGGCGTGCCGGGGATGCCCAGCACCAGCGTCGGGATGAAGCCGCCGCCCACCGTGGCGTTGTTCGCGGATTCGGTGGCGAGGATGCCGTTGGGCTCACCCTTGCCGAAGTTTTCGGGATGTTTGGAAGCGCGGCGTGCTTCGGCATAAGCGACCAGCGAAGCAATGGAACCGCCCGCGCCGGGCAGCACGCCAACCACGGTGCCGATCAGCGAACTGCGGATCAGATTCACCTTGGCTTTCCAGCTGATGCGCAGGGCTTCCTTGAAACGGAAGCCGGCGACCGGATGGGTAAGCTTGAGATGCGGGTCCGGCGTGGCCACCAGATCCAGCAGCACCGGCACACAGTACAAGCCGATCATCGCGGCGATCACATCAATCCCGCCCAGCAGCGACTTGAGGCCGCCGGTATAACGAATATCGCCGCCGACTTCTGCGGTGCCTATGGCCGAGATCAGCAGGCCGATGCAGCCGCCGATCAGTCCGCGCACGATGCTGCCCTCGGACAATGCCGAGATCAGCGTCAGGCCGAAGATGGCGAGCCAGAAATATTCGACCGGGCCGAACTGGAGCGCGAATTTCGCCAGCGGTGGTGCCAGCATCAGCAGAAACAGCGCGCCGACGATGCCGCCCATCACCGATGCCAGGCAGGACAGCGTGATGGCGAGATCGCCATCGCCGCGTTTGGCCATCGGGTAGCCGTCGAAGGTGGTGGCGATTGCCGAAGGTGTGCCCGGCGTATTGAGCAGCACAGCAGCGTAGGCGCCGCCGTAAATCGCGCCGGTGTAGATCGCCCCCAGGGCGATCAGCGCCGAGGAGGGTTCCATGCCGAAGGTGAGCGGCACCAGTACGGCGACGGCCATGGTCGCTGTCAGTCCCGGCAATGCGCCGATCACGGTGCCGGCAACAATGCCGCACACCGCCAGCACCAGATTCAGCGGCGTCAGTGCCGCAAACAGGTATTCAATCCCGGGCATGCGTCCTTACCTCGAGAAAACGCCAGAACAGAGCGTGTTGATAAAAAAACTGGCGGAACGACATCGCCGCCCGCCAGCATTTACAGACTTGCTGCCAACTTGTAGTGCCGGCTTATTTCTTGGTGATGCCCATGGCTTTGGCGATGTCACCATATTCTTTTTTGCGATCAGCCATGAATGCGTCCATTTTTTCCAGCGGCACGTCGAGCATGGCGAACCCTTTTTCTTCCATCTGCTTGATGAAGCCCGGGTCCTTGTTGATCTTGCCGATCAGATCGGAGATCTGTTTCTGGATGGCCTTCGGCGTGGTGTTGGGCACGGCGATGCCGCGATAGGCGCCGCTGACCAGGTCATAGCCTGCTTCTTTCATCGTCGGGCAGTTCGGCAGCGCGGGATGACGCTTGTCCATGGCCACGGCCAGGCAGCGTACCCGGTCACCCAGTTGCACGCTCACCGTGGAGTAGCTCCAGGCGCCGGCGACCTGCTTGCCGAGCAGCGCGGTGTTTGAGGCGCCGGTGCCCTTGAACGGGATGTAGGTGGTCTTGATGCCGGCGAGCTTGTCGAAGCGTTGTTGTGCCAGATGGTTCGCAGAGTTGGTGCCGGAGCCGGAGAAGGTGGTGGAACCGGGGCTTTTTTTGGCGGCGGCGACCAGATCCTTGACGGTCTTGAACGGGCTGTCCGCGGGTACGACCAGCGCATCCGGGGTGTAGTGGAACCAGTAAACGTTGGCCAGTTCATCGGTTTTGTAACCCACATCCTTTTGCAGCGGCTGCAGCACGATGTGCGGCAGGTTGGTGCCGATGATGGTGTAACCATCTCCGGTTGTGCCGTTGATCTGCGACCAGGCCGTTGCGCCGCCTGCACCCGGCTTGTACTGAATTGCGGCTGATTGGCCGGTGAGTTTCTTGAAGAAAGGTTCCTGCAGGCGTGCCGAGATGTCGGATTCACCGCCGGGACCGAAGGCGATGATGTAGTTGATGGTTTTTTCGGGATACGCTGCAACTGCAGTGGCGGCGACAAATGCCGAGCCGAGTAACAAGGCTGAGAGAGATTTCTTCACGGTATTTCTCCTGTCGATTGAAGTTAAATTGCAACCGTTACTGTCGGTAAAACAAACCCGGTCGCAACCGGGAACGTTCGTTCCGCAGGGCGGGACGAACTTGTCTGCTTGAATTCGATACGGCGAGAATTGCTCCCGCGCGGTGCCCCGGGAATTGCCGGGGTGGAGCCTGCCGGGCGCGCTGGTGCATCGGGCAGGCGTCAGGCTCAGTCGACCGTATGGCTTTTTGCCGGCGGCATTTGCGCCTTGGATTTGCGTCCGGGTGCGGCGGGCGGAATATAGCCCGATACCCGGCAGAGGACGCCTTCGATTTCCTTGCCGTCTTTGTAGCGGATCGAACGGCACACCATGATGGCGCCTTTGGCATGCAGGTCGGTCACGCGCGAGCGTACCGTCGCCAGCGACAATCCGGTCGCTGCAGCTATGTCCGTATCCAGTTGTTCGCCGGTGTTGGCCAGAAATTCCATGATTTCTTGCATGTCAGAAGCCTCTCATTGCAGTCGGTCGGGACAGTGCAGGCATGAACATGCCGACACGTCAGGGGAGAATACATGATACAGGAAAGCGAAGTCCCTGACCGCAAAGTGGTTTTCGGGTTCTAAAAACCCGCGACACAAAGGGGTTTTCGGGGAAGGCCATGCCGTAGCCAATCAGTCGGGGGGTGATAGTCGTTACCGGTCAGTCCCGCGTACCCGCACATGGACCTATATCGATCCCTACACCCTTTGACTACTGCTCAACATGCGTTGACCGCGCTGCCCCTGCCAGCCGGTTAAGGGCGGTAATGTGGTCGCGCGCCGGCATGGATTACGGCGCTTGATCTGAAATTACCCCTTGGCCTTGGTGACGCCATCCACGCACACAAGGTGGCGCATAAAAGGTGGCGCATAAAAGTGCCTCTTCTTATTCCCCTTATAAAGAACGACAACAGTGTTGTTATCGCCTGGGATGTTTGTGTGCCAGCGCACAGAGTAGGTGCAAGACGATGCCTATCCTCCGTATCCATTAAGGCGTGATTGCGGCGTACGCAATCAACAGGCCGAGTCACGGTTAGCCAGTATGCAACCGTGCCTCAGGTTCTGGGGATTTCTCCGGAATTAATTTACCAAGGAAGGAATGCAATGAAACCGATGGCGATACTGATGACTGCCGCAATTGCGGCCACGCTGTTGATGCCGGGGGCGGTGATGGCCGCAAGTCCGGATACCAAGAATCAGGGCTATCTGGTTGATACCTACGGCAATAACGTCACCATGAGCGGGAGCAATCTGTGCAGCCGCCACAGCGACTGGACGCCGGCACGGTCCGTCGAGCCGTGCGACCCGGTGAACAAGCCCGTTGCAGTAGCGCCGGTGCCTGCACCCAGTCCTGCCGTGATTGTCGCTGTGGCGGCTGCACCAGAACCAGTGAAACCGTTGCCGCAAAAAATCAGTTTTTCGGGCGACGCACTCTTTGCTTTCGATCAATCCGTGCTGAAGCCCGAGGGCAAGACCATGCTGGATGATCTGGTGAGCCAGCTTGATGGCGCGACCTACGAAAGCATTATCGCCACCGGCCATACTGACCGTTTCGGCAGCAATGCATACAACCAGAGGCTCTCGGAGCGACGCGCCCAGATGGTGAAGAATTATCTGGTCAGCAAAAATGTCCAGGCCAATCGCATTGATGCGGAAGGCAAGGGCGAAACACAGCCGGTTACCAGGGCGGGCGATTGCCGGGGTGCAAAAAACTCCAGGGTTGTCGCCTGTCTGCAGCCCGATCGCCGCGTTGATGTTGAAATGAAAGGCACCAAAATCATCACGGGTTCGCGATAGGCCATACCGGTCCGTTGACTCATGTGATCTACCCGCTGGCAATTGCCAGTTTGCAAATGTGAAATTATCTGGAGAACCTGATCATGAAAAAACTTAATCGCTTTTCTTTAATTATTGCTGCCGCAGCATTGGCGGGCCTGGTGGGATGTGCGTCTACACCCCAAAAAGAAGGTATGGGGGAGTATGTTGATGACTCGGTGATTACAACAAAAACAAAGGCTGCGATATTCAACGAGCCGACACTAAAGTCCTCTGAAATCAATGTAGAGACTTTCAAAGGCGTGGTGCAGCTGAGCGGCTTTGTCACTACGCAGACAGATATCAACAAGGCAGTTTCAATTGCGAACAGCGTTGGTGGAGTCAAATCTGTCGCAAACAAAATGCAGCTCAAATAAAAGTGTATGGGCGGATTGCACCAGTAATCTCAGTCATTGGTGAATGAAGCGCGCGCCGGTCTGTGTGACCGGCGCGCTCGTTCCAGCCTCGTTTGGCGTATGTACGATGACGCACGGAATGGTGCCGTAGATCAGGGAATAGTTCATGCATCGCGGACACCCCCATACATGCGTTGCTGTTTCCCGCGATAACAGCAGCGTGCGAACAGGAGAAAATCTGTATGCCTCCCCGTCCTTATCAACTGCTCTTCGGCATGGTGCTTGCTGGTGGTATGGCCATTCTCGTCACTGGTTGCAATCGCCAGGAGCCGGTGGCTGCCGTCGTTGTGGCGCCTGCCAAGACGACCGTGGGCACGGAAATTGATGACACCGTGGTGACAACAAAAGTGAAATCCGCGCTGCTTGCCGATGAGGAGATCAAGCCATTCGATATCAAGGTGGAAACGCGCAAGGGCGTAGTTCAGCGCAGCGGTTTTGTCGACAATCAGGCACAGGTGGACCGCGCCATCCTGGTCGCGGGCGCGGTGGAAGGCGTCATAGGCACCGAAAACGGCATGACCCTCAAGGACGGCAAAGTGGCAGTGGGTAATAAAGTGGACGACAGCATCGTTACCACCAGGGTGAAGTCCGCATTGCTCGCCGATCCGGGTGTCAAAAGCGGTGATATCGCCGTAGTGACGAGTAAAGGTGAGGTACAGCTGAGCGGTTTCGTTGACAGTCAGGCGCAGATTGATCGCGCGACTGCCGTTACTCAAAATGTTGAGGGCGCGCAAAGTGTTTTCAATAAAATGAGCGTCAAGAAGTAGATTTTTTCAATTCGTAAAGGCGGCCATGTGCCGCCGTACGAAATGGAAATATGCATACGCCATCTCATGGCCATCCCCGCGTGACACGCCGGGACAATGCGCTTCCTGGCTGTTGCTGCAACAGCGATCAGAAAATCCCTGGTCCATGCGCGCCAGCGCGCAGACGGAAATCCAGCGGAATTGGATGATGGGCTCAGTGACAATGTGTTTCTGTAGCCGGTTATTGTGACCGGCCCAATTGACAACCAATCAACAAGAGGAAATTAAAATGAACTGGGATCGTATTGAAGGTAACTGGAAGCAATTCAAGGGCAATGCCAAGCAGCAGTGGGGAAAGATTACGGACGATCAGTTTGATGTAATTGCGGGAAAACGCGATGTCCTCGCCGGTAAGATTCAGGAATCGTATGGCGTTTCGAAAGATGAGTCGGAGAAGCAATTGACTGACTGGCAGAACAGTCAGAAATAAAACGATTGCATTGTGTGATGGGATTGTGGGCAGGCAGAAACGCAGTCTGCCCCATGTATTACTATTTCTGCTGGATACTCCGGTGCAATCAAGGTGGCCGCAGGTCTCAGGCTTTGCCGTGCCGATCCTTGATCATTTTTCCTGTTTCCATGCAACGGTCATCGATGATGATGACGTTGCTGCGCGAATGTATCTTCGTATGTACGCTCACGCACGGAATGCTTCACCGGAAAGGCTGACCATAGCTGCAATCATCAAGTTGCCGCGCTGATTCCCGTTTCGGGACGTGTGGCTGCTGGTTGTAACGGGGCGCGGGAATTAGCGCCGCGATTCGCGCCTATCAATCACGAAAGGATTATTGCCATGCTATATACCGTCGCCGTTGTACTGCTTATCCTGTGGCTGCTGGGTTTTGTTTCGGCTTACACCATGGGCGGTTTCATCCACGTCCTGCTGGTGATCGCGGTCGTGGTTATCCTAGTGAGGGTTATCCAGGGGCGTAAGCCGTTGTAATCTGTTCCAGAATTAAAAAAACCGTGCATTGCGCGGTTTTTCTCGGGCGCTTTCAGTCTAGAAAAACAGCGCGCGCAGTCCGTCGAACACGATCAGTTTCAGCGCCAGTGCGATCAGCATGGTGTTGAAAATTAGCAGAAAGACTTTTTCGTCGAATCCGGACAGTACGCGCTTGCCTACTGATGTGCCGACGATGACAGCGACAACCATCATCAGCAGCAACGGGCCGTATTCGGCAAAGCTGGCGGTGTCCCGCTCACAGTTGAAGGTTTGAGCCGGTGGCAGAATTCATTATGCTGCCTTTTTCAGTTGTACAGTGGCGGGTCGAAGCGCGTGGATAAGGGCCGCAATGTTCTTTTTGCCACGCAGT
>Ga0209390_10000114_pt1 | contig 136649 bp, 134 predicted proteins | sample BON01_FD_187212 | JGI IMG/M metagenome (GOLD analysis project Ga0209390, IMG submission 187212) | Freshwater microbial communities from Lake Bonney liftoff mats and glacier meltwater in Antarctica - BON-01 (SPAdes) (version 2) | ecosystem: Environmental > Aquatic > Freshwater > Ice > Glacier...
AGCCGTGACAGCAGCCGTGACAACGGACGTGACAGTCACAGAAGCAGTCGTGACAACGGTGAAACTGAGAGTGATCGTTATAGACGCGAAGATGAAGAAAAACAAGATTTATTAATTAAATTACAGGCTTTAGAATCTAAGGGAAACATAAGACTAAGTAGAGAATTCAGTATGAAGAGTAGAGTCGAAGAAATTAGATTCGAGTATGAAAAACAGAAGAGTCTTCTAGAAAGGGATGCAAGTGTTGAATTTATGAAAAGTTTGCTTATTACATTTGTCCATGGTACAGAAATATTAAATACTAAATTTGATCCCGTTGGTGCAAAATTAAACGGTTGGTCCGAATCCATTATGGAAAACATAGGAACATATGAAGCAATATTTGAACGCCTTAACGAGAAATACCAAGGTAGTGTTGACATTGCTCCCGAATTAGAATTATTAATGGCCTTAGCATCTAGTGCATTTATGTTCCATATGATGCAAACATTGTTTAAAAACGCAGCACCTAACATGGGTGCAGCAGTTATGCAAGACCCCCACCTAATGAATGGTTTGGGACAAGCCGCAGCAAGGGCTGCCGATATGTCTAATCAACAATCGAGGGGAATACCAACTCCTTCAAACCAAGGCATGAGCGGTCCGAGTGGAGGATTTGATATATCCAGTTTATTGAGTGGGTTGGCACCTATGATGGGGGCTATGGGTGGAATGGGTGGTGGTATGCAAATGCCTCAAATGCCTCAAAAACCTAATATTAGTCAGGCTTACCAAAACCCCCCTCCTAGACCTGTAAATCCTAGAAATGCAGAACCTACTATTAGTGGATTTGGTCAGCAGAATTATAATAGGCCTCGAGATGATGATGAAAATAGTAGAGTAACTGATATGTCTGACGATAGTAATGGAAGTGGTGTTAGAATATCTAGTAATAAGAAAGGGAATAGAACAATCCATCTAATGTAATTAATATTTAATCATAACAATATTTGTATGGTTAAATTGTGGGAATACTTGTTCTACCTTAAAATTATCATATATTTTAGTCAAGTCTATCTTGGTATCGCACTCATAATCATTTTTAAGGATGGTTAATTCGAATGTATTTATTTCATCAAAAAATAGATCATATATCTGTTTTCCCCCGATAACGAAAGTTTTATGTATCCTGTCCTTATTGCATTCTATCCATTCTAAAACTTCCTGTTTATTTTTAGCAATAAAATGTGGTTTATTCTGGTACACGAATGAATTGGCTATATTATTACTACTCTTAAAATCCAATTCAGAAAGACTAGTCGAAACAACTATATTAATACGATTGGGTAGCGGACATTTTATAGTATCCCAAGTCTTCCTACCCATAATTATACAATTACTTTGGTCCGATTGTATTTTTGAAACACCCGAAGTAATTTTTCTAAATCTTATCATATCCTCTTTTAATCTCCACGGAATTTCCCCATTTTTACCAATCCCGCCCGTAAAATCGGTTGCTACAATTCCAATCATTGTTTGTTTATAATATTTTATCATAATATATTTTTAAATTGATGTTTAATCATCAAAAAATAAAATATTATAATATAATAAGATGCCTACTTATTGTACGTTGGCCGATGCCTATGGGCCTAGTTGGGGGTCCCAACCAAACAAAGTTAATGAACCAAACAATGCCGTCAAAAAATATGAAAACGTCATTAAACAGGCGGATACAGCCCCAAGGGGTGAAGATATAACACTTAAGGTTGATGATGTTAAAAGTGGTTGTCCTAATTGTCAGCACTGTTTAAATCAGAACAATCAATTTCAACAAAAGGTTATAGATCAGTCTGTTAGACCACTTCCTAGGTGGGTCCCTCAAGAATCAACCATGCAAAATTGGGATCCGTTTAATAGACACTTTGCGCAACATAATGAAAATTTTGGAAATGTCGGAAATTTCGGAAATAATGTAGAAAATTTTGGCAATATAAGTACTAATAATGCCAGTCATCTAATACAATTGGTTTTATATTTATTGATAGCATTGTTTATGATACAACTTTTAGAATTAATCACTAGTATTAATTAAGTATCATATTTTCAAATAGAGTTTCTGTTGACTTGAGGGGTTTTCTCCTACTAATATTCATTTTCTTTATTTTCTTTTTCTCCATTTCCGTGTAAATTTCTAATATGTCTTGGTTAACATAAGACATTCTGTTGTTTTCGGATAAAAATACTTTTCTATCTATATATGGACTTTTTCGAAATTCGGTAATATCCATATGTCCACCAAAAGCTTTAAGAACATAATGTGGTGGGGCTCCAACAACATCCATTTTCCGTTTACCGGTCCACTCTTTAAATAATTTAGATAAATACCCCATATGTTTAGGATTTTTATCAAATGTAAAAGAATACGAGCATTCCCAGCTACAAAATATACCTTTCAAAGAATATCTATTTCTTCTTTCTTCATATGAAATAACACTTGGTATAGGAACAGTATTAAAAGAATGGCAGCACCACCAACATAACGAATTAGATACGAGTGGCCATTTTCCACACTCATCCAATTTAGTAGAAAATTTATATAATTGTTTATTAACTTTCTTTTTTTCAACCTTTACCAATTCTTCTTTATCACCAACATCACACCTTGAACAATATTTTATAGGGATCCTTTCGATTTCTGATTCGCTTTCGGATTGATGATGATCTATATCCAATTCATCACCCAATTCGCTACCCAATTCACGAGAGTCTTTATTATTGTAAAATTCTCTTAATTTTGTTGTATCTATCTCGGGTGGTTTATGCACTATAATATTTAAATTTCCAAATGGGACATGTGTTTGACTATGGTTTTCATTAATAATATCCCTACAATCGTCTATCATTATTTTATCATTATCGTTGTTAAATTTTTCTCTTATTTCGCTTATAGATTTAACCGGACATTTCGGTCTTCTTCCTCTTTTTCTAACTCTTTGTGGATTTTGAATTTCATTAGGGTCTATCACTTTTGGTTTGCGACCTCTTTTCTTTTTTTCCTTTAGTTCTGTATCCACAACATCTACATCTACTATTTTAGGCTTACGACCTCTTTTCTTTTTCTCTGTAATATCTGTATCGGATATAAGATCCATTTAGTTTATAATAATATTATATCTTAAAATTGTTATCATAGTGCGTATGTACGTGTGTTATATAATAATATTAAACTGTAATAATGTCTTATTATATTGTTCTGGGCGGCATTACATTAACTATTGCCTATAATTTTAATAAAATCATAAATTTTATAACTAATTTTGTTATTGTAGACTATGATGACGGTATGATAAAATTAGTTAGTTTGGAAAGTTTGGAAAGTTTGGAAGGAATATTATATTTAAACAAAAATAAGAAATTACACCTAGAAAATTGGTTAAATTATATATATTGTCTTAATGCTATTAGACCTAGTGATATAGTTGATAAATATGGTTTGATAGATATTGTATACACGTATGGAAATAAAACATATAGCATAATAATAAATGATGATTTTCACAAACATGTACAAAATAACATAAAACTAGATTTAAAGAGAGATATTATAGATGCAGTAATAACTAGAGACTGTGATAGCATGAATATCACCGAATATCTAAAAAAATTTATAGGACCAAACCATGATTTTCATAAAAGTTTAAACAATAATAATAATACAGATTTAAATAATATTTTACATAATTTAAATTTAAATTTAGATTATTGGGACCACATATTCATAACTGACACTTTTGGAGATACCACTAAAATAAATTTATACGAAACTAAATTTTTAGATTGGAATCCTAATTTTATTTAAAGCGTTTTAAGTTAAAGATATAAATCCTTAACTAACTAATATAATAACATGGATAAACAAAATATAACACCAGAGAAATATATCTTATATTTAAATACAGTATCGGCTGGTACAATTAGAACACTTTCCGAAGCATTAAAGGAAGTTTTAACAGATGTAAATGTATACTTTGATAATACTGGTATTAAAATTATGAGTATGGATGGAGCTAAAGTAGCATTAGTACATCTTAAATTAGATGCCGCCCAATTTGAACAGTATTATTGTTTTCAGGCATCACAGATTGGTATTAATATGCTTTCATTTTTTAAATTACTTAAAAGTATTGGTAACAATGATACACTGACGTTGTATATTGAAAAAGATGATTCGTTTAATCTTGGAATTCTTATAGAAAATAAGGATAGAAGTCTTATAAATGATATTAAACTAAAGTTGTTAGATCTTGATGATGCAGTATTACAGATCCCCCATGTAGCGTTTGATTCAGTAATAACAATGCCCTGCGTAGATTTTCAAAAACATTGTAGAGATTTAAGTTCTATTTCAGAAGTAGTTGAAATATCAAGCAGTGGTGATATATTTTGTATGAAAGCAGAGGGGGATTTCGCCAAACAGTCTATTAGTATTGGCGAAACGTCCAACGGTTTGGTTATTTCCAAAAGGGGTAAATCCGTATCGGGGAGATTTCCATTAAAATTTCTAAATCTTTTCTGTAAATCAAGTAGTTTGTGTTCTAGCATAGAACTATATATTAAAGATAAATATCCACTTATACTAATATTCTCCGTTGCCAATCTTGGCTCACTAAAATTTGGCCTAGCACCACTCACAGACGAACAAATTAATTAATTTTTACGGCTTTTTCGACTTTTACGACTTTTACGACTTTTACGACTTTTAAGACTTTTTCGACTTTTACGGCTTTTACGACTTTTACGACTTTTACGACTTTTACGTGGTTTACCGAAATTATTTTTTTTTTCGCACCCTTTTATAAAATTTTCATCTATAAAATTAGCGACTTTTAATTTCATATCTCCACCTAAACTTCTAAATAAAGCTTTCATTTCTGGCGTAAAGTTGTTATTTAGGATAATGTTTTTATATTTATCGGCTATTATCTCGTCATCATATCCTAATTCTTCAACCAAGTATTCCTTTATACTTGAGTATTTTTTTTCTTCTTTTTTATTATTTATATTTAAGTATTTTTCTTCTTTTGTTTTATTATTTATAAGATTACATATAGCAACTTTATTATTATTCATATATTTAATTATCCTATCTATTGTATCTTTGTAAGCACCAATTAATATACAAGGACCTAAAGTCTTATCAATATCTAATCCTAAACTTGACTTGCCAGATACCAAACTTAATCCTACAACACTCTCTATAAAATAATCTTTTTGTCCGTTAAAATTAGAATCATAATCAAATCCTATTGTTAAAAATAAAAAATAATTAATGTAATTAAAATCTTTATTGCCTGGTAGTAATTTGGGGTAATCGGCTATAATAAGCTCTTCTGGGTTATCTCGTAATTTTGTTATTATAATTTTAACATTAACTTTGTCGGTTTTGTCATTTCCACATTGAGAATTACTAATTATATTATCTATTTCTGACTCTGTGGGACCTAAGTCCCATATAAATGTTTTATATAATAAAAACTTATCAACATATTTCATATATAAAAATGTGGCTCTTACCAAACACAAATGCCTTAAATTCTCAGCTTCACGTGGATTCACAGCTTTAATTGGATCCATTACTACTTAACATAAATATAATTAATTAAAGTAATTAAATAAATCCCTAAGGATTCTATTAATTGTTTTAATTTATTTTTTATCTTTCTTCGCCTTTTTCTTAATGATCTTTTCTATGAGTTTGACTGTTTTTGTTAGCGTTGGATTACACACACCTAGTTTAGAAGTTATCACTGTTTTTGATATTTTAATGCCTTCTAAACTACATATGTAAAATATAATTCCAGCTGCTGCTGATTTAGGAACTACTTCCATGTCACCTAGATTATAATCATTGTATAACCTGTTACATTTATTTTTTAATGAATATTCTAGATCTAAAATATTACAAAAACGAATAAAAAATTCTTCAGAGTCGGAAGTCTTTTTTAGCAAGTGAGACCATTTGGATGAATTTTCAAAAGTTTCTCTAAATTCTTTGTCTCCTTTATTAAACTGTTTTGTGTCATCCATACAAAAGTCTTTGCATATTTCTATGGGTGTTCTGGGACAACCATGTTGTAAACACGAATAATACATACAGCATGCAATTAGCCCTTTTCTAACACCAGCTCTTGTTAATTTTTTAGCTTTCATAATTTCTGCCCATAATACTAGTGCTGTATCGGTCAATGGTTTTGTGTAATTTACGGACATATTTTCCATAATATTTTTGACTGAATCGAATGATTTTTCTTTATGATTATAACTAAATCTCATATGTATATTTGATAAATCGTATGATATTGTTTTAGAAACCAATTTGACTGAATTACAATATTGACATGTCTTGTCACTTTTACACTTTACATATTTTCCACATTCTTCGCAAACATTAGTCTTTGTTGTCATTTTAAATCCTTTTGGGATAAATGTTGAAAGTGAGTCTGTGTAGGGATTAATAGAATTATTTGGCATACCATGTTGTCCCTTATTCTCCCTTCTTCCCTGCCCATCCGTATAATTATTTGGTTGTTCTTCTGATAATATATTAGATTGAATAGTCCCACATTCACCACATAGCACAGAACTAGTAGTTTCTACAAAACTTGTAGATGGTTCACAACAATCATCATTACAGCAATATTTTCCATCTTCATCATCAAAATCCGAGTCGGAGTCAATATATTTCATATTTTTATAATCATCCCAGATCGCATCAATATCATCATTAGCTTCATCTTGTTTAACTATCTGCACCAAATAACACTTGTTACAAAATATACAATCCTCAGTTTCTGTAAAATCTATACTATCACACTTGATACTATCACACTTTGAAGTATCACATGTGGAAGCATCACATTTCATATTCTTTACGAAGTCAAATGCTTATATTATTTAATAGACACAAGTCTTTAAATAATTTTACACATTTGTTAGGTAATATGTTAAGGTTTAAATATTTTTGATTAAAAAATAATTTACATAGACACGTATGGTCCCTCCATATTCAAAAGGCTATTGGCTCTACCACCACCAAACGATCCAAATCTACTGTGCCGACGTCCAAATCTATTGTGCCGACGTCCAAAACTAGACCCGTATGGCCCCTGCATATTCAAAAGGCTATTGGCTCTACCACCACCAAACGACCCAAATCTACGCCGCCCAAAACTCATACCATCACCATCATAACCATATTTATTTTCATCACCATATTCATCACCATCATACATACCATCATCCATACCAAAACGCCGGCGTCCAAATTTTGTTGGTTTCATTGGTTTCATAGCCTTCATAGACGACTTTCTGCCTTTTGTTGGTTTCATTGGTTCCATAGCCTTCATAGACGACTTTCTGCCTTTTGTTGGTTTCATTGGTTTTGTTGATTTTCTAGCCTTCATTGGTTTCATAGACGACTTTCTGCCTTTTGTTGATTTTCTGTGTTTCATGCCAAAACGAGACCGATGACGCCGTCCGAACTTCATTGACTTATTACCTTTCGTCGATTTTCTACCTTTCGTCGATTTTATGCCTTTCGTCGATTTACTATTGCCTTTCATCGATTTACTACTGCCTTCCATTGACGATTTTATGCCTTTCATCGATTTTCTGTCTTTCTTTGAAAATTTTTTAAACAACGATCCTTTACCAAAACTGTACAACATTAATAATATTAAATATTTTAATTTTAGTTTAAATAATTAAATAATTTAATTAAATTTTAAGCGGGAATTTTAAAGTGCTAAGTGCAACACCCTCCAACATAGTACTTTGTGGAACCGGGCATTTACCATCTGTGTATTTATCTCCATAAAAGTGATTTGGTCCACAGGTATCTGCACCAACGGCAACAACATCTTGTGAATATGGTCCTACAAAGGGATAATTGGGTTCGTTTGTCGGTTTGTCAAAACCCTTTGCTACCTTATCATAACCACTTACAGTTTCACAGAATTCACCACACGCTCTGCTTGGATCAAGAGTAGTATTGCAAGCACCTTCTTTGTATTGATAACTCCCACCAACCCAAGCAAGTTTTGAATAATTTTGAGTATCAAGTCCGCCTCTTTGTGCCCACATGTCTTCAATAATAAATCTAAGATCCTGTGGTTCTATGTCCTGTGGCGTCCATCTATTGTAATCGACGGAACTTAAATCTACTGCACTTTTCTTTTCTCTAGTATATTTGGAAAGAAGGTTAATAGTTTTATCAGTATCTTGTTTTTTGTACTGTTTTACTTTTAGTTCATCTAGATCTGGAACGGGTGGTTGACATTTACTAAGCATATCATCTCTCCCTGAAAGAAATGAACTAACGTCAATTGTTTCTGGACGAACATAACTTCCTGGACTACCTCCGGCAGCGCTTACCCCTACTTCACCAAACACATAAGTGTTATTATATTGTCCAGGTTCCATAACCCAGAAAAATGGACTTGCACTAGAATTATACCCACACCACGCATCACTTTTAAGGTCTGTCTGAGCCATTGTTAATATATTATAACATTTTAATTTGTAAAAATAAACTATTATATTATTTATTTTAATTTTTCGTTGGGTTAAGAATACAGTGAATTATTTGCTACCGAAATCCTTGTTTCTATAATATCAAATATCTTATTTGAATTAATTATCATATCATCTAGTGTTGATTTCCGTGATTTAATATAAAAGTTTTGAATGTCGCAAATATTAAGTATTTTATTATTCATTTCACACTTTCTAATATTATTATATGTTTCGTTACACTGTGTGTCTGTAATTTCTGGATAAAAACTCTTAGACATACTTTTAAATATACATCTATTTAGGTTATCAAATTTAATGCATACGTCAACTCTACCAGACCTAGTTAAAGACTCTGGGAGTTTATCTAAATGATTTGTTGTAATAAATATAGTCATGTCAGATGATGAAATACCATCCAATGCATTTAACAATGAACTTAGTGAAATTTGTTTATTTTCAACAATTGTATCAATGTCTTCGATTACTATAAAATTATTATTTTTAACATTGGTAAATAAATTTATCAAAACACTATCTGTCATGTCGGCTGTCATATTAAATATGTAAACATCTTTATCAAAGATACCCGCCAATGTCCTAATTATACTTGTCTTACCAATTCCAGGAGAACCATGGAATAAATAAATTCTTTTATGCGTAATTCCATGTTTTTGATAAAATTCTTTAGTTTCATTCGACATATATTCTTGCATATCATTTTTTATAAATTCCTTTTTACCGTCAGACATATAAATACTATCTAATGGACGTTTGACAATATTGTCTGTCTTATCCCAACTTTTACCAAACATAGACAATGTATATATGGTTGTAAAATTATTATTACAAACGCTAAAATCCTCTATTTTATCTATAAATATATCCAAAGATTCTCTATTATTAGAGATTACAATTCCATCTTTAGCAAAAACTCCATGTAAATCTATACTAGAAGATATTCTATTAAAAAATAACATTTCAGTACCATCAAAAGACTTAAATTTACATACTCCACTACTCATGTAGTTATATTTTTTATCATTGTGCATAAATGTATCATCAGATTTATTACAATCGGACACCATATTTACACATACATATTCTCTAACACTGATGAGTTTTTTATTAACATGTAAAAAACTACATTCGTCAAAATTAATTGATAAATTATGTTTTTTACATTCATCTATCAATTTATATTTATTAAAAAATTCAGAATTCATACAGCCAATTATTATAATAATATATTCATTCACATCTTTAAAGTTATAAACAACCTGGGCACAGATTGGCATTATATTCTTGATATTCTGTTATTGTCCAAGAACACTTATAACATGTTTTGTAGGAACATTCATCACATTTTTCACAATTTTCTGTATTTATCAAAACACCACAATTATTACTACATAATTCGTGAATGTTGCAATCTTCACAGTAAGTTTCAGATAGAATAGAATAATATTTCCTACAATCGTTACAACATGTTTCTTCACAATAGTCACATGTTTGCAATACACATTTACTACAAAAAATTGATTCGCATTCGTAGCATTTGTTTTCTGAAACTGTTAATATTTTACATTTATCACACTTTGTTAAATAATTTAAAATAGTTTTTATTATTTCAGTTGGTAATTTCATGGGTGCTATAATAATATATTTCTCCTAGTTCAATTTGAGAATGTATTGTGAATGCAATGGAAGAGTCTACTTTTATTTCTATTTGTTTTATTTTTAAATTATGTATTAGATTATGTAAAAATAATATTACACTGTCTGGGTTTATATCTATTTCTGAATTTGATGTGTTGTCCATACCCTTTAATTGTATGATACTTTGTATAAGATCTCCTACAATAATTCTTGATTTTTTTGAGTCGACCTTTATGGGTGTATAAAATTTTGGACTAGTTGAAAGTTTTACAACATTTAATAGTGTTTGTGAATTTAAATTAATATAGGGTACTATTAAACTATGATCTGGAGGAATTATAGGGTCATGATCTATGGTTGTATCTACTATAAATATAACCTTTATGTTTGAATGTGAAACTACTACTTCAATACACCCTTCAGATTCTTTTAAATCAAATCCCACCGAAACATTGGGTTCAAACATATTACAAAGTTGTACTAATTTTACACACTGTTCATAATTCATAACAATTGGTTGAAATTCCATAAAATCAAAGAACATTAATTTTGAAACATCTATAATAAAACTCGTATAAAAATAATTATTATAATTTGCTTGAAAAATTAAAGATTGTTCTTCGTTTTGTGTGTCCGAACACAACACATGAAACACAAAATTTTCTGGTTTATCTATAACAATTGTTTCCAAAATAGATTTCAAAACACCCGCATGGATCATTAGAAAATGCATTTTTATAGTAATTAATCAGTTTAATTCTTAAGTAACATTTATATCATAATTCCGTACGTTTATCATATAATAAAAACAAGAAATAAAATATTGTTATTATTTAGAATGGAAACGGATCTTCCAATAATACCATGTTATGAAGATAATAACTGTGATACAGAATTTAATTGTGGTGGTGGTGGTGGAGCCATGTGTGACTATCAATTAACGGCAGATCCCAGTAGTATAGATTACTGTAACCCTGGTTTATATTCTTACGATAGTAGGGTTCGTGGGTCTTGTTTTGGAAGTAATCCTAATGCCTGTAATGGTATACAGTCTTGTTGCGATCCCAGTGTAGCTCCATCTGATTTAAGTTGTAACACTTCTTCTGGGTTTGCTAAAAATGGTGATGGTTTATATATTGGGTGTACTATAGGTTCTGAAGATAAATTTAATTGTGGGGAATATAAATCAAGTTGTATGGAATTTGATAGATTTATAGATAAACAGGTTGAAACAGATTCTGTGTGTTGGTTAAATGGTGGTAATAAACTTGTTAAGACACAATGCGAAATGAAAATAGGTGATAATGAAAATATGTGTAAAGCTATGGAATATTTTTGTGATTGGGATTCTCGTAAAAAATTATGTACGGTTAGTAAAAAAAATCTATCAATACCACCATTTGTAAATTTTAATAATAAATATTCAGCACCAACTTCAATTCTATTTCTAAGAAAAGATTGTGATAATAATAATTCGGACTGCATAGAACACAGAGGATTGGATGAAAGCGATAAAGGTCGTTATTATGTTAATACAGCCAGAAGTTCATGGGACTCAAAGAAAGAAACTTCCGTACATCCGCTTTCACGCATTAACTGTGTACATGATACCAAAACAGGAGAAAAAGTATGCATAAATTTACCAAGATGTCAGTTTGTAGATAATCCAAGTGAATGTGGATCCATTGAAACACGATCACCGTTCGAATGCACAAATAATTTCGAAAATATATTGGATCCACCTTGTTCCAACGAAGAAAAAGTTACAGACGATTTATTATTTATGTGTGCTAAAACTAATTTTTCTAGTACAGATGGAAATACAAATACGTTGGGTGATGGATATATAACATGGTGTAAAGGAACACAATCAAAAAAAGACTATGAAATTCCTTCAGCTAGGGAGAAATATTTAATAAACTTAAATTTAAATATTACACCTATTACTAAAATAGATTGGTGGGAATATAATCCCGGGAATAGGTGTAATAATTATAATGAATGTGAATCTGTTAATTCTGAGGAATTATGGAATAAGTGTATATTTGATAAATCGGGTGGTGTATATGGTTTAGATTACAACACACAAACATTTTTACATGCAGATAAAAATAAGAGAGAAGAATTATTAAGGAACGACGGTATGTGTGCCGATACAGAAGCTAGTGATTGGCCAATAATGTTTGATTTTATAAGAGAATGCGAAACAGAATTAGAATCACTGGGTTCTATTAATTGGGGTCGTGTGTTTGGTCCCGGTCAAGAAACGGCTGCATGCCAATATAGATATAATTGGGAACACACGTGCACAAAAGGCATAGATAAACAAATTAGTGAAAATTATTTATGTACATGGTGCCCAAATCTACAGTGTAAAATAGGAAGTAGGGACGAAATATGTTCCGAAATAGGATACATATCTTCTTATAATATTCTAGAATATTGTGATACAGATTCTAATCACGGAACAATTGTAGACAACCCACTAATTCCAGATAATTGTGAGTGTTTCCTTCCAAAAACAAAAACAAAAACAAAGGCAATGGAAAATCATTATGATGAGGTTATTTATATTATTTCTATAACATTTGGATTATCACTCTTAATCATTTTGATCGGTTTTATCATTTAGTAATCTCAATTCTTCTTCTTACCTTTCTTACTTTTCTTCTTACTATTCTTCTTATTCTTCTTGATTTTCTTACTTTTCTTTCTATTCTTCTTACTTTTCTTCTTACTTTTCTTCTTAACATCAACATCCAATTCTGTAATATCTAAGAATTTTTCTACGGGAGTAAGAGCACGTCTCGAACTTCTACGTCTTACACTGCGACGTTTGGGTGCACTGCGTCTTGTGCTACGGCGTCTTACACTGCGACGTTTGGGTGCACTGCGTCTTGTGCTACGGCGTCTTACACTGCGACGTTTGGGTGCACTGCGTCTCGAACTTCTACGTCTTACACTGCGACGTTTGGGTGCACTGCGTCTCGAACTTCTACGTCTTACACTGCGACGTTTGGGTGCACTACGTCTTGTGCTACGGCGTCTTACGCTTCGACGTTTGGGTGCACTGTGTGTTATGCGTTTTAGACTGTCTTCGCAACTTTTCAATTTACTTTTTAATATACTTATTGTTTGTAATGTCATTAATAATAATAAATATATTAATTAATAATTAATTATTTTAATTTAAAACAACCAAAACAACCTTGAGTACTTTTGGCTAAATCAATATTACCATTAGCAATATTAATCATAATATCTATGGTTATGGGTATGGTTGTTTGTACTAGAATATTTAGTGAATCTTTTACATTATCGTCTAATTTACTGTCTTTAATTACCATTTCTAGTACAGTTATTACGATTGTTTTCTTATATATTCCGCTACCACCTGTAGCTATTTTTTGTACTATGGGTATTAAATGAGTAACTAACCCTACTAATGAACCAGCGTCTAATTCTTTGTCAACTATTATGATTTTTTTAATTTGGTTATAGACTGAAATAACATTTTTATCTTGCATTATACTAGTACTAAATATTTTTAATTTTGAAAATTAAATTATTTTGTATTAATATAAAATGTTGACAGATAATTACCGTCTCTTACTGCTATTCCTAATATGTATACCGTTCAGATCATTGCTCGCCTATGGTGCATATGCGTTCTATAATACTAAAGGTGTATGGGTCGAAGGCAAAAGTCAGAGTCGTATGGTTGTAAAATGGTTAACCGTTGTGGCATCACTAATGATAGGTGTCGGTTTCATTTACAAACATTGGATGCGAAAGTCTGGCAGAGTCAAAGACGTTGGTGCTTTTGGTGAAAAAGCGTACTGGAACGGATATGTTCATGCAGTTCTTTTCTTGACATTTGCTGTAGTTTTCGCTATAGAATGGGAATGGGCGTGGGTGTTCTTGGCACTCTCAGTTGTAATAGGACTTGGAGAGATATTCTCACACTATAATTTATTTCTTTGTTAATCCTTTACAAGACGCAGCACCTAATACAAAGAATAAGAATAATAGTAGTGATGTAATAATAATTGTTTTCATGTTTATGTGAAAACTAACACACTGATCACCAGACCACGAATCGACGGCATGTTTAATTTCATTCATTTTAGAATTAGGTATCGCTGTCTTAATAGTGTCGGGTGGATTGTACATTGCATTTAGTAGTTCTTTTGTATTCCTTGTTGGATCTAATGATACATAATCTCTCAAAAAACTTAAAATAGTAGGACTTGTAGTCTGTATTTTTAAATCATTAACAATGTCGGGTATATGTTTAACAATATCCTGTGTAACCAAATCCTTATCTTCTTTGGATAATTTATCCCAATTGGTTGACATTTCGTCTACATAACGAGATATATTACGCTGTGGTAAATCAAATTGACCAATATATTTTGATTGACATTCATTTAATAAAACTCCTGCTGTTTCTCTTGATGGTTGTGATCTAACGTAACGAGGGCCTTCGCAGCCACCCGCGCTTTCAATAAATGATGGTGGGTGAAGGTTCATAGCCATCTTTTTACTATAATAAACATATTATTAATTTGAATAAAACCTATTTAATTAATTTTTTTTTAAAAATAAATATCCCAACCCCAATAATATAATAATACCAATTATAATACCAATTATAATACCAATTATAGCACCCGTATTTGATGTAGGTGGTGTATCTGATGTGGGTGGTGTATCTGATGTAGGTGGTGTATTTGTTTGTATGATTGGTCCTGGTGCAATAGGTACTCTAGCTTCAGTGTTCCTTAAATTAACACCCCATCCATTATTTGATGGTTTGGGGCATTGTGCTGAACAATGAGCTTCTATTAGATTTTCAGTGTCTTGTTCTATCCATGTACATGTTTCACAATCATTGCAGTTGTCTATAGTTCTTTTATCACACGGAGTCTGTCCGCAATTTTTAGTTTCTAAATCTTTTAGGTTTACTGAACCGTTTGGACAACTTTTAGCACATATATAACTTACTCGGTTACCAAGAGTTTGTAACAAACCACCTTGTTGTTCATCACCCTCTCCAGAATTAGCTTTATCCCATGATATTTTTGCAGCTGAATTTGCTGTATCAATATATGGATTAATGTTGGGACTTGTGCAACAAATATTTGGTTTGGGGTTTAGACACAAATTACAATTGTCACCCGATATTATATCTTCTCCTGTTTCTGGATCTTTCCCTACAATACTGGTATCTACACATACGTTTGAACTATAACCACAACTTAATAATTTTTTACATTCACTACACGTTGGGTCATTACTATCTATTCCACACTGGGTACAATTACTATCATTTAAATTATCCAATTGATTAGAACAATCGTTTATCCCCATAAGTCCAATATAAGTAGCATTATTATTATTAGACAAAGATTCAGGATTCCAGTCAGCATTCGACTGGCAAGCATTATTACCATTTAAACTACTAACAATACCACCAACAACAACACCTTGGTTATTAATAGTTGATTGCATGCTAACAGAACAATTTGAACCACATGTAATGCTATTTGTATCTGCATAATAACGATAAGGTTTTAGTGAATCTGGATCCGAACAAGAACTAAATGTACATACGTTCTTATTTATATCTGTTACACCCTTACCATCTCCACTACCATCAAAAGATACTGGTCTTCCATTATCACCTGTTGTATATGTCCCCCACCCAGAAATAGAATATTCTGTATTTTTTTTTTGTAGTGGTGTTGATTTTGGAATTTGATCCCAATAGGCATAATAATTTTGCCATTTGATCCAATCATAGGTAACATTTGGTTTTTTTTTATAAGGATTGCTTATTTTTAACATCTCCTTCCTTTGCTTATAATTTACTTCTGCTGGATTTATATTCATACGGTCATTAAACCATTCACTCGTACCACAATTACCCTTGGGATTTTCTAATGTGTAGTCATTAACACCACAATAACCAAAACACCCTAAATTATCATTATATGTTTTACATGAATCTCCAACCGGATTATCCTCACATTCCCAATTGTTTATGTTCTTAAAATTACCAAACGATTCAATTACCATATCTTGCTTTCGTTCATCGGGTGATGCCATCCAACAAGTATCGTTTGAATTTACATAATTACACCCACTAAAACACGATTGTGTCATATTTTCTTTGTTAAAACAAGTAAAATTATCAGAATTTATATTTTCTGTCCAACCTCTAGCTTCTGAATCTCCGTCATAATCATAAACAGCCTTCATGTCGCAAATGGCTTCATTAATATAATTTCCGTTTGGCACACTATCAAATTCATTACCACAGCCTTCTTTAACACTGGGTTTATAATCCTTATTCTTTCCAAAACTAACCATTCCGGGTCCTTTGTTACCGTCTGTACCAGCACCACAATAACTAACCGAACAATTTCCTGTACTACATTCTGACCCCATCAAGAAACACCCACAAACATTCTTAATCTTCTTTGCTGTTAAATTTTTATGATCCTTTAGAGCACCTCCAATTTCGGTTGATGGGTTTTCTGTCCAAATTCCGTCCTGGTTTGCAAATTTAAGTAATCTAGAATTACTCCAATTGGCTGGATCTATCCACCCATCAACCTGTAGTTGTTGACATGTTTTACCCATGGCCATATCACATACTCCTTTTTGACTTGGTAAGGAATCTGATAGTTTATCTTGTCCACACCAATCTTTGCAAGTATCTGTGAATACTCTTAATGGATATCCTATTTTTGAAGTTTCTATACCAATATCAACTCCGTCTTTATCTTGAACATTAACTTCAACTGGTTCTACACAATAATTATACATGGCTTTACGACAATTAACTTCGGCGTTTGGATCGTGAGCACACCCGTTTACGTTATCTACATCACCCGGGTTGGTCCCACCACCCATCATTTCACAATATGCTTTGGCGTAATAGGTTATATTTTCCATGTTTTCATCAGATAATTCAGAATTTCCCTCTAATTGATATCCTTCTGGGAATGCTTCACCAAATTGATAATAATTTATTCCATCGGATTTGTCGTTGTTAAAAATATCTTCAAACAAACCTTTGCATGCATCACTACTTGGACATACGAATCCGGGTCTACAATATTTATGTCTGTCTCGGGTTACATCTTCGTCGTGTAGTTTTGCTGTCTTTGTAGTTGAATCATAGTGTGGTGATAATCCAAGACAACACCTTGCGGCTTCTACTTTTCTTTGTTTTTTATCATCGTCTGATATATCTTCGTCTATTATATCATCTGGTTTACCTGTATAATTACTCATGTCCCACTTACCCTGTAGCCAAAGATTTGCGAGATAACTATTTTCTTTATCTGATTCACCATAACCTGTAAGATTGTGATTTCTTGCACACATAGTGTGTGATCTAGGGGTATAATTAAGACCAGTCACCCCTTCTTCGAATCCACAATCCCATAAGTTATAAATATTTGTGTTAGTTTTACCAACAACTGAAGGTGATGACCATATTGATTTATTCGAGTCTTCTATAAGATTATCGTTTATTTCAAGACATTTCTCATTATCCCACTTACATTTCATTTCTGATTTACAACTTTTAGAATCCAATTCATTACAATAATAACTCGTTTTTATAACACTTCCATCATCCATAATACCACTATTTCCCGTCCAACTTTCAATAGCACAATTGTTAATTGTTTCAGAAGTATTTGAAGCATATTCTTGTTTTTCATCAGATCCAATCAAATATCTATCTGTCCACGGACCTAGTCCCAGAAATGTTGTAACTTTCTTATTATTAGCTATATGATTTTCATTACTTAGTGTTAAAACAGGCTTAAAAATAAATGAATCACCATTAAGAACAGTACTATTTGGTTGATGACATCCTAAATCTGTTTTATCTATTTTTACAACTTTGGGATAGTATGCGAATTTAGCCATAAGATGTTTAGGGTGATCTTTATTAGCTAACGCTTCCCACCCTCCTGGAACATAATCCCATATATCTGAATCACAAATCTTACAATCACTTTCGTCTAATTCAGGGTTACATACTTGTTGACCCAAAGAATCTATTATACCCCCGGCACATTTATTTGGTGATGGGCAATTATTGGTTCCTTGATCTGCATTTCTAAATGCATCATTAGTTGGTTTGTTTTTCTTGCACCAATCACACGAAATCGCCCATTTTAATAAATATTGCGAACAATTATTTTTATCTTTTTTATCATTTGATAATTCTCCTAGTGGTGGATTATACCAAAATGGACAATGGTCTTCACCACCTCTACCATTCCATATTTCACCATTTTGGTAGGGTGTAAAATTATTACTACGATAATAAAAATTGCTACAGTTATCTTTACCATCATTAATTTTGTTTGTGTTCCATCCTTCCTTTATACAAGTTTGGTTATTGTCAGGGTGACAACATTTATCGGGTGATATATCAAATCCCAAAAATTTTATGTCTCGTGCTCTGTATTTTTTATCTGGCCAGCAAGTATATAAACTACTCACGTTTTCTTGAGAGTCATAGTTTACATCCCTATTTAATTCTCTCTCACTCATAGTACACTCACACTGTTTTATAACAAATCCATTCTGCAAATAGTTTGATTCTCCGACAGTCTTCATAGGATGTGTAAAATCCGCTAAACCACCCGGAGCGTCAGTGTGACATTTTTCTTTATTAAGAGGATTTGCACAATAAGATCCTTGATCATCACAAATAGTATCATTATCTCTGTGTAACATTCCCCACGGTGAATCATTATCTTTCGATGTTTTAAAACACCCACGCATAACATGTCTATTTACGCCTGGTTTATCCAATACTGCGAAAAATTCTGGGTTGGGTGCTGGGTATGGTTTAGTTTTAAAAGTTAGATCATTATTAGTTTTGTCTTTACACAATGACCCTCCACCAAAGGTTCCACATATTTGTTCTAACGTGGTATTTACTTCTCCACCATTTTCCCATATGAGTGGTGACATTATATCTAATAATATTTAATATTTTAATTTAAAATTTAATATTTAATATTATTTATATATGTATAATGTAATGACTAATTTAGACTATATATTAATATTTATTGCTACAGCATATATTATTACTATCATTGTATTAATGATTACATATAACCCAACAGTCGAAGAACCCACAAAAACCGACGAACCAACTACCAACGAACCACCAATAATAGACGGATCTACAGAAACCAATGAACCATCAACAACCAATGAACCATCAACAACCAATGAACCACCAACAACCAATGAACCACCAACAACCAATGAACCACCAACAACCAATGAACCGTCAGATGGAAGAGTCGGTTATGGTGTGGGAAAGGGGTATTCTAAAGAGGAATGTAAACAATACTTTTGCAACGAGTGGGACTGGGTTTCAAACAAATGGGTTCCGTTCGATGATGATAAATGTTTATCTTTGTGCAAACCACAATTATTTAAAGGATATTTGAATATTCCAAAATTCACAACATCTAATGATCAAGTATCTTATCTAATAGATTCTGGAAAGAGATGATAATAATCCCGAAGGACTTATTTAATAACAAATTTATATAACAATCATCTTTGCATTTGGATCTTGATCCCTCCTGAGAAATTTATAGTATTCTGTCTGACCAACCACATATTCTAACGGCATAAAGAATTTGGGTCTTGAGGAACCTTTAAAAAATTCATAATCAATACCCTTTTTATTACAATTCCAATCGTGATTTATTTTCAATTTAGATTGTTTGATATCATAATGATCATGTTCCCCAAATGTTTGATAATATACAACTTCTTTGGGCAAATATTTTTTCAAAAAGGTATGGAATTTTCTCCAAGACATATAATTATTCCACGTTTGATCCCACACAACACTTTTATCAGTAAACCACATTCTTAGACCATTTTTATCATTAATCATTGTTATGTCTTTCCGCAAGTGTACACGCTTTGGTGGTGTTTTTACAGGTACTAATCTTTGATTTTCTGTTACGTAATAGGGGAATACTTTATTTCCATTTAATTTATGTTCCACACCTTTATCATCCTTTACCATGATCAATGGAAATGATTCTTTGACAATTTTACCATTTTTACAATCCGAAAGTGATATTTTACAATCCGTCCCCGAAATAAATAAATCTTTTTCCGTAATAAATTTATTAGATGATGTTCCCTCAACAAAAATGAATTCTTCCTGTGTATCGGCATTTTCTTCTTCGTTTTCACAATCATTGTCGAGCATAATACCAGCGAATTTATATTTACTAATTTGATTGTTTGAAATACATTGTGGGATAAATAATTGTTCGTGTTTTGTTTTTTTAGAAACAATTAATTCACAATCATCCACTTCCAAGCCTTCTGGAATAACATAATTATTCATGGCATCTATAATATTTTGTCTTCTGTTAATTAGACATTTTTCATTTGAACTACAATTTGAAATAAATTTTCTTGTCTCGTGACATATGCTACAATAATTTCCAGTATATTCTTTCCTAAACTTTTCGTAAAGAAAATATTTACTCTTTGAATTTTCTTTGCACGGAATGGTACCCTTTTTCCATTTGTGGACATGACACTCGTGAGGATCATAATAGGGTGCTTTACTTATATTGTTCCTGTTAGCCTCATAATGTTCTTCGGAATTATATTCTACTTTAGGAATTCGTTGTTTGGGAGTTCTTTTTTTCAATTTATTTTTTTTAAAAGTCTCCTTTCTTTTCTGATGACGCTCATGATCATCCTTTGAATCCTTTACAATCCTCTTCATTTTGAATTATAAATTAACTTAACTTATTATTTAACTTACCAATTACTTAAATCGATTTATTAAGGTAATCTTAAATTTGAGAAAAAAATATTTGTAAATAAATAAAGATGGACAATAACTATTTTGTTTACAGATGTCCCGACCCAATTAAAACAAAGACAACCACACCTTGGTATCCAGTTGAAAACATATGTCCATGTGACCCAAACGACACAAATATTAGTGGAAGGGGGTTTACACCTTGTGCATTTGGTGTACAGTACGAAACACCAAATGTAGTTGAGTCAAATAGAAATAAGCAAAATGACACAAAGAAAGAACCAGGGATGTTAGTACAGGATAATCAGATTGTACCTCCTCAATTACAACCTCGAATGCTTACAAGGATAGGACAGCAATGGAGATCGGCGAATTAATTTTTTTAAATTTTTAATATAATGTATATGTATATAACAATGGTAGGCAAAATATTAGAAATAATCATATTATTGTTAGTAATAGTAGTTTTACTAACCGTTATGGCAATAATATCATTTATTTATTTATACATTGGACCTATACGCCTAGGTGGAACAGATATTCAAAAATTAAAACATAAACAAGAATATGAAGATGGTAAGAAAATAATTTATATGATCAATGGATTTCTTACAACTATTATAGCTTATTCTGTATGGAAAATTACTGAAGTCTACCCCCAAACGTAGTAATCCACCACAACGTTTGATAAAAACCACCATCCTGAACACCCTGACCAAACATGTCACTTCCGGCTGGACACATAATAGATAAAGCCGTATATATAAATCCAACCAACAATATTACAGTACCACAAATATAGCATGTTAGTGGTAACCAAGCAATATCTTCATATTCATCATCTGTTGTATCAAACTCTACACCAGCTATTATCATAATAATACCACATACAATAAATACAATCGCTCCGTACATAGTTCTATCAGAAAGTGTACATAATTCAGATAGATCGTCACACTCATCACATCCCCAAATATCTGCACCAGTTAATGGTTTCCATTTTTTCTTACATATGTTATTATCTGATTTTGTATCTTTCGACCAACGACAATCCTTATCCATAATCCCATCACCAGACTCTTTCAAATTTTCACAAATATTCTTATTTTGTCTCCTGTTACATGGAAGTAATTTTAAATTCTTATCGTATAATTTTTTCACATTAGCTGCCACAACATTATCTGGCACAACATTATTATTTTCTTTTATATCACATTTAAAAACAGAACTTTTCTTACCCGATGTAGTTATTGTTTCATCGGTTGATAAACATGTTCTTTCAACATACATAAGTTTATGTTCAATAAGCTCACCACCATTTTTAACAGTCATTACATTATTTGTTACACCAACAAATGTATTGTTTTCCTTGAATTTTTGTGGTAGTTTTTCATAATGTTCCTTGGTACGAGGTAATACTACTTCTGTATATGTGCTACCTATACAATCGGCTGGTGTTCGTCTTGTATTACATGGTTGAAATCCTTCATAATTGAACGATTTATCTTCTTCTTTCTTCTTTTCATTACCCCATTTTATATATGCATTCATTTTAGCAAAAAGAGTTTTTTCACCATATACGTTACTACCCCAACTTTCACCTAATGTATCAGATGCAGACCATACAACTGTTAAAACTGATAGAAAAAAACCAACTCCACAATATATAAAAAATTCTTCTCCGGGTGCCGGTTTTCCATCTCTTGTCATATTCCATTTTATTCCACTAGATCCCATTCCACCTATAATTAACAACATTGCATAAATTAATGTAGATGCAATACCGAAAATTAACAACCAAAAAGTTCTAGCTCTTCCAGTACAAACTAATTCTTGAACAGTTCCGTCTGCCCTAACTAGTGTGGCAGCCATAACTTTTGCACACCCTGTTGTATATTTATCAAGTCCATCTGCTATCATTCTTTTAACAACAGCTTGTGTTAATGGTGTTTGATTAGTATTACCCATTATTCTAATACTATAAAATATTAAATTTATCATTAAATTGCGCAACAAATAAAAGGTGCGTCGCAACATAAATTTAATAATATTAATGTAGTATAATGGGTAATCACAATTTTACACCTAAAGAAAATTTTTCTAAAAATCAACCAGTCGAAATTGTAGGCTCTAAATTCTCAGAAGATCAAGTCCCCAAAGAAATGAAAACCTTTGGGAGAGCTGGTTATGCTATACATACAACACAGCTATCCAAATCTCGTTCGGGTGCACAACCAGTATATGTTACAAGAGTCAAATTTCCAAAATCAAATAAATATGAAACTTTTTTAAGCAACGACCTAAAGTCTATAAATAGGTAAATTAATCCCAAGAATGTGTATAAGGTGGTTCCGATATAACCCTTCTAGGCTTAACAACTAAACGATTGTTATTAAACTCCGAAGAGTTTGTTGATCTTATAAATTCGAATGAATTTACATTCCTACTTTTCTTAACAGTCCACCCTTTTTCAAGTGCTTTATAAATAAACATTATTTTAACAACCTCCTTAATTTTAGCTTCATTATTCATTTATCTAACATAACAAAACTTTTTAATTTTTCAAAACAAACTTGACAATATTATTCAATGCTTTCACCATAAGACCCAAACGATTCAAACGAATCCAAATCTTCTATCCATAGATCATTTGAACTTTTTGATTCCATAATACACAATTCTTCCTTACTATTTACAATCTGTTTTTCAAGATCATCCAACCTATCCTGTGTAAAACTACTAAGACTAATATTAATCAAATAATCATAATTGCTGTCAATCTTAGAGAAATTTAAAACCTCCAAATTTTCAACGATTTCAATCTTCCTTCGTTTGAATACAACAAGCTCACCATCCATAACAAGCTGAATAAATCTCATCTTTTCGGATAACTTTGTAAGACTATTTACCAATGTAGTTTCGATAAACTTCTTCCTAGTTACATAAAACTCTTTTCTATACTGATAGAAATCCCACAATATTTCTTCTGCACATTCATACTTCTTAATAGTACCATCACACTGAAATGCATGCATATTTGAATCCTTAATATTTCCAACCAACTTCAATAATTTTATAATATCTATGTCCGACGTCTTTGACAAATACAACTTCCTAAAGGTTACTCTAAACTTTACTTTGTCGGTAGTACTGTGATCCACAAAACTAACAATCTTATCCTGCTGTTCCAATACATTTAGGTGTGATTTGAAATTCTCAAACCATAGACCGATCGGAAGCTCATTGATCTCAACATCCTGAAAAGATGACTTGGGTGTACATCTTTTAATAACACCACTACAAACCCATGTATGTGCATCTTTCTTAATGATACTCCCCTTAAAACCCCTGTACCAAGGATTCATTTCAGATATTTCATTCTCCTCATTTTTAACAAGTTTTCGAAGGTTTGCTACAATGTCCGTCGGATTATAACAAGGAATTGTTGTAGACCAACCCGTACCAATACCATCCGACCCATTAACCAGCAACAAAGGAATGGTGGGAACATAAAAATCAGGCTCTATCTTGGAACCATCATCGTCAAGGTAATTCAACAACTTGTTATCGTTGTTATCGAATACTTTCTTAACCCATTCATTAAGATATGTAAAAATATACCTCGGACTACTAGCATCCTTTCCTCCCTTAATACGAGTTCCAAACTGACCACTAGGATACAATATATTCATATTATTCGAACCTGTGTAATTTTGTGCCATATTCACAATAGCACCCTGCAAAGACGCTTCACCATGATGGTAACCAGAATGTTCCGAAACATAACCACTAAGTTGAGCAACCTTAATTTCTCCTGACTTGTCTGCCTTGAGGAATAAATTTCTCTTCAGGCACGAAAATAAGATTTTTCTCTGTGAAGGTTTAAGACCATCCATAAAATGAGGAATACTACGATGATTGTCATAAACAGAATGCAAAGCCAATTCACCTTTAACGAAATTACGAACACTGATTATTTTTTGTGTATAGTCAACCATAGGTTTACCAGTCAACCTACTATCCTTAACCAATTCCATAGTATTGGAAATCCATTCCTTTCGCTTATCCGTATTAACTTTCTTAGACTCTGAAAAGGCAAGTTCTAAATTAATAGAATCTTCCGACTCGATAGATTTATCAAAAGTATACTCTAATTTATTAGTCGCCAAATCACTAAAATATTCCCTAGCTTCCTTATCTGAAGATGTACCCAACCCTTTGTAATATTTAACTCTCCACGAACCACTACTACTACTATTAGATCTCCATTTATCATAATCCTCAATATTGTAAAAACACTTAACTTTATTCCCCTTAAATATTTTAACAATCGGAGTTAACAACGAACACACAAGATTGTTCGATAACATATCTGGCCAAAAACAAGCAATATAGTTCATAATTAACCCCTTAATATGCCAACCATCCGTGTCTTGGTCAGCCATGATCATAATTTTACCATATCTCAATTTTGCAATATCCTTCATTCCCTGTGCAAGACCAAGGATTTTGTTAATACTAACAATCTCTTCATTTTTCTCAATCCTTTTGCTAGCTTGATCTCTCACATTTAGTAGTTTACCCTTTAGTGGGAATACTCCATATGTATCTTTACCAACAACACTCAGTCCAGCAATTGCCGTGGCCTTGGCTGAATCTCCTTCTGTAAGGATAAGGGTGCATTCACTACTGCGGGCCCCACCTGCCCAATTAGCGTCATCTAATTTTTCAATGTCGTTTATTCTCACAACTTTTTTACCGTCTATTTTTTTAAGATCCTTCATTTCTTTGGCTCGTGCAATTTCTGTGATTCCCTTGGTGATTCCAAGTTTGATGATTTTTTTGATTGTTTCGTCGTTGAGTTGTAGTTTGGATCCGAAATTTGCTGGTCGTGTTGTGTGTTCCCTTTTAGTTTGTGAAGTAAATGTGGGATTTTCAACGACGGCTTTTACGAAGACGATGATGTTGTCTTTGATGTAGCTTTTGCGGATGGTAAGATCTTTGTGTTTTTCAGACAATTCCTTAACGACTCTGTTTAGTACTGGTTCAAGTACGTGTGCTACATGACTTCCACCATCTTCTGTACCGATACCGTTAACGAATGATACTTGTACTGCAACTGGGTGTGGGTTGAGTGCGAATGCTACGGACCACCTTTCGGTTTCGATAAAGACGCGTGGTGCTTCTGTTTTGGTACCAATGTATAGGTTGATGTAGTCTTCAAAGTTCTTTGTTTGAATCTTTTTCCCATTGTAGGTTACTGTAACATTTTTGTTCGTTACGGCTGAAGCATCTACGGTTCGTTTCTCAATTAGTTTGATAGTATCATTCTCGTCTAGTGTTTTCATACCGAATACACCAAGTGCTGGAGTGTATTCAATTGTTACTGAATCTTTCGCTTTAACTTTGGTAATTTTGGGTGTTGATTTTTCCCTCATCTGATTTGTAAAGGTTTGAACATATTTTTGATTATTGTTTACAATTATTACTACAAATTTGGAACTAAAAATATTTGCTGCTTTGGCACCAATACCATTTTTACCACCAACTGTCCGCTTAACACCCTTTTTAAAGTTTGAACTGCTAAGCATGTTACCAAATACCAATTCTGGAATATATACGTTATGTTTATCGTGAATTTCAATTGGAATGCTAACACCATCGTTTGTTACTGTAATAGTATCACCTTTAATACTTAGATCAATCTTAGTTACACAGTTTAGTGGATTTTGTGCTCTGTCTGTAGCATTTGTAATAAGTTCCATAACGCATTGTTCTAGTCCTGGATTATATTTGACTAACTTCTTTACCATTTTACTTTGATCTTTATTAAAAACCCATCTTGCTTCTGTAATCAATTCAATGTCACCAATGTATGTATCGGGGCGTTCCCTAACATGTTCATCTGGTTCGTATTTATCGTAATCTGCTGAAGCCATATTGTCTTTTTGTTTACTTTAATAGAAATCTTTTTTTTAAAGTTGTTTAAATTTTGAAAAAATTAAATGTGATTATGTGTAGTGTATGGATAATAAAGAAGTTGATTTGGTTAATAATAATATAAATTATAAAAATGTTGCTATAGTCGTTCTTTTTGTTTGTGTGTTTGTGTTTACTCAGTTGAGTATAAGATATGTAACCGATGTTGCTCGAAAAGAAAATTTAACAGTCCCACTTCCTGATTTATATCATCAAGCATTACCTGAATATATGAGGGATTGGTATGAATATTCTGATTGGGTTCCTATAATACCTTTAACTATGTTTGTATTAATGGACAAGGGTAGAAATTCTTTCGACTTTTTATTACTAATTGCTATAATATATTTACTAAGGGCTGTGGCTTATAGTATGACTGTTCTACCTTCCCCTTCAATACATTGTAAATGTGAATGGGAAGATGAACCAAATACTTTTTTAAGAAGTATGTTAAATTTGTTGTATCAGGAAGGATGTAATGATCTTATATTTTCGGGTCATACTAGTATGATGGTTATGTCTAGTTTATTTTTGTGTTATTATTGTTTAAATAAATCTGTGTTATCTCAGTTGTTGTTGGTAGTTTATAATATTATTGGATTTATAATCATAATTGGTACAAGGTTGCATTATTCTGTCGATGTGTTTATAGCAACAGTAATAACTGTTTTATTATTCTTTAGTTTTCAAAAATAAATCATATTGTTTCTCTAAAGGATATAAATATTTTCTTTCTGTTTATGTCGTTGATACATTTTAAGCATTCATTTTTAGTTTTAAACCTAAAATTATATTGGGTAATTGGTTTAATGGTTTTTACAAAAATAAAATTAGTACTAGCCTTGGGTTGATAATAATTAATTGTTAGTTCGTATGGTAGTGTTCTATCAAATATCATAAATAATCTTTTATGGTAAGTAAATCTCATAATTCTATTTATACTAAATATATTACCTCCAATCATATACATTATTTATTGTTAATATTTATATTTAATTACAAAGAATTATTTAAATATTGTTTTATGTTATATGGTTATAAAATCAAATTTAACAAACGATACACTATCATTTATAGACGGTAGTGAATTGGGGAATGTGACAGCCGATGCTTCTGGTAACCTAAAAATAACCTCTACTGGTTTATTGAAATTAACAAATGTTGCGAGTACTTATACAACACCTACAACAACACCCGTTAATAATGATGTACTTGTTACCGGGTATGCTGACAGTGGGGTGTTAAAATGGGATTCATTAAATTATGACCGTTTATTACAAATAAATGGATGGATAGGTAATTTATCCACCGACGACTCTAATTCATGGAGAGGTGTAGCTTGGAGTCCCGAATTGGGTATATTTTGTGCTGTTTCTGAATCAGGTACTAATAGAGTAATGACTAGCCCTGACGGTATAACGTGGACAGCAATAAATGCTAGCGAGGCTTTAGTTTGGAAATCTATAGTATGGAGTTCAGAAGAGGGTATATTTTGCGCTGTTGCTACTTCAGGTACCCGCGTAATGACAAGTCCCGACGGAATTAATTGGACCAGTAGGAGTGGTAGTACGTCGGGTACTTGGCTTAATGTAACATGGAGTCCTGAATTGAATCTATTCTGCGCTGTTGCTAATTCAGGTACACAACGTGTAATGACAAGCCCCAACGGTATAACGTGGACAACTAGGAGTTCTGGTTTTGGTAATCAATGGTTTTGTGTTTGTTGGAGTCCCGAACGGAGTATATTCTGTGCTGTTAGTAGAACTGGTACCAATAAGGTAATGATTAGTTCTGATGGAATAACTTGGAGTAGTTTTGAATCGAGTAACGACTCGAATGGGTGGAGATCGGTTGCGTGGAGTCCAAAGTTGGAACTATTCTGTGCTGTTGCTGACATTGGTGAAAATAGGGTAATGACCAGCCCCGATGGTGAAAATTGGACTGGTTATGCGTCGAGTAATGAATCGAATGAATGGCATGATGTAAAATGGAGTCCTGAGATGGGTCTATTTTGCGCTGTTGCTAAGACTGGAACGAATAGGTCAATGACCAGTCCCGATGGTGAAAATTGGACTGGTATTACGACAAGTAATGAATCGAATAAATGGACCGATCTTATATGGAGTCCCCAGTTGGGTATGTTCTGTGTTATAGCTCTTGTAGGAACAAATTCCACAATGATATCATATTGAGTTTATTTTGTGGTGTTGCGCATATTACTACATTTATATCTTATTAATAAAATATAAGTACTTAACAAATGAGTAAAACATTACAGTCTAATAAAATAGTTTTCAAATCTACTGGTGGTGTCTATTTGGGAGAAATTGATACAGATGTTTCGGGTAATGTTGATATTGTAGCTACTGGAAATATCTCTTTAGAGAATCCCTCATTTACAATTACCATACCTACATCTGCACCAACACCAAATCAGATAATTTCTACCAATGCTTCGGGTGTTTTGACGTGGATTGACAATCCAAATATAAGTTATAGAGATTTCTTGGTTGAAGCGTGGGCTGTCCATACACCAAGTAACGACTCGAATGGGTGGAGATCGGTTGCGTGGAGTCCAAAGTTGGGTATATTTTGTGCGGTTGCTAGCAGTGGGACACAGAGGGTAATGACTAGTCCCGATGGTATAACGTGGACAGGTCAAACTCCAAGTGACGAAAATGAATGGAGGTCTATTGTGTGGAGTCCTGAAAGGGAAATATTTTGTGCTGTTGCTAGTAGTGGAACACGGAGGGTGATGACTAGTCCCGATGGGGTAGATTGGACGGGTAGAACGCCAAGTAGCGATTCGAATACTTGGTTTGGTGTAGTTTGGAGTCCCGAACAGGGTATATTCTGTGCTATTGCTGCTAGAGGTGGGATCGGTGCCAAATCTATGACTAGTATTAATGGATTTGATTGGGTGGGTAATGTAACTGCGGGAACTACTGATAATTGGAGATCCATTGCATGGAGTCCAGAATTAGGACTATTTGCGACTGTGTGTAGTAGTTTTGGATCCCAGAGGGTAATGACTAGCCCCAATGGGGTAGATTGGACTCGTCGTACTTCGGGTAATGATTCGAATGCTTGGTACGGTATTACATGGAGTTCTCAATTGAATTTATTCTGTGCTGTTGCTTATGTTGGGACTAATAAGGTAATGACTAGCCCCGATGGTGAAAATTGGACTGGTCACCCTGCAAGTAATGATTCGAATACTTGGTTTGGTGTAACGTGGAGTCCCGAATTGGGTTTATTTTGTGCTGTTGCTAATAGTGGAACACGGAATGTGATGACTAGTGCCGATGGTATAAATTGGATAGGTCGTACATCGGCTAACGAGTCAACCGGTTGGTTTGGTGTCGAATGGAGTCCCGAATTGGGTTTATTTTGTGCTGTTGCCGATTCTGGTACTGGTAGGGTAATGACTAGTTTAATATGATAATAAAAAATAATATATTTACACATTGTATATGAGTGGATCAATTCGTAATGATAGATTAGTTTTCTTAGACGACGGTTCTACCGAATTATCAAATGTAAACACAGATTCTCTCGGTAATGTGGAAGTTGTAGCAACAAATACATTATCGTTAACTAATGCATCTACAACAATTATTTTACCGGATAATGTATTACCAGGTAGGGTTCTTTCGGGTGGTAGTTTTGCAATCCCTGGTAAATTAAAATGGTCATATAATCCAGCTAGGTATTACGGTCGTTTACTCGTTAGAAATTGGGTTGGCCGTACACCAAGTAACGACTCGAATGGGTGGAGATCGGTTGCGTGGAGTCCAAAGTTGGGTATATTTTGTGCCGTTGCTAGCAGTGGGACACAGAGGGTAATGACTAGTCTAGACTGTATAACGTGGACAGGTCAAACACCAAGTGACGAAAATGAATGGAGGTCTATTGCCTGGAGTCCTGAAAGGGAAATATTTTGTGCTGTTGCTAGTAGTGGAACACGGAGGGTGATGACTAGTCCCGATGGGGTAGATTGGACGGGTAGAACGCCAAGTAGCGATTCGAATACTTGGTTTGGTGTAGTTTGGAGTCCCGAACAGGGTATATTCTGTGCTATTGCTGCTAGAGGTGGGATCGGTGCCAAATCTATGACTAGTATTAATGGATTTGATTGGGTGGGTAATGTAACTGCGGGAACTACTGATAATTGGAGATCCATTGCATGGAGTCCAGAATTAGGACTATTTGCGACTGTGTGTAGTAGTTTTGGATCCCAGAGGGTAATGACTAGCCCCAATGGGGTAGATTGGACTCGTCGTACTTCGGGTAATGATTCGAATGCTTGGTACGGTATTACATGGAGTTCTCAATTGAATTTATTCTGTGCTGTTGCTTATGTTGGGACTAATAAGGTAATGACTAGCCCCGATGGTGAAAATTGGACTGGTCACCCTGCAAGTAATGATTCGAATACTTGGTTTAGTGTAACGTGGAGTCCCGAATTGGGTTTATTTTGTGCTGTTGCTAATAGTGGAACACGGAAGGTGATGACTAGTTTAGATGGTATAAATTGGATAGGTCGTACATCGGCTAACGAGTCAACCGGTTGGTTTGGTGTCGAGTGGAGTCCAGCATTGGGTTTATTTTGTTCTGTTGCCGATTCTGGTACTGGTAGGGTAATGACATCTAAACCTTCAATATATAATATAATTTAAAATATATTCCTTTTATAAAGAAATGATAATTATTAGTTATAAAGTTGCACCAAATACAACAGGTGCTCATTATAGTGATTACACATTTCGTAATAGCGCTACTTATTAATCTTTTATTATAAGTTCGTTAGTTATTTATAAAATTAATAAATAAATGCTATAAAATCCTTATTAAATTTAGACTTTATAATATTTTTTGTATTTTCTGTTAGATCCTCTAATTTTATATTTCTAGCTGATTTTAGTATAGGTTTTTCTGATTCTATACCAAATGTTTTCATTAAGGATGGAAATGATTTAGTCATTTCTTCTGATTTAATAATATGATCATATTGGTGACTTATTTTATTATTATCGATAAAATCATACTGAGATTCCAAAGAATTAATTTCACCTAAACTTATCCATTCGTTTATATTTGTATCAGTTTCTTTAGAATTGTAATAGTTAATAACTCTAGTATAAGGGTTAGTAATAATCGTTATTTTTCGATTATTTTCATTTATTCGGTTACTTGTTTTTATTGTACTATTATTTATATCTATACCAACATAAGGAATTTCTACAAATCTAAGAGGTGTTTTTGTATCTGGGTCTGCATTAATATTACTTTCAGTAACGGGGTATTGCATAACAACAGGTATATGTTTATATTTTATATTTAAGTATACTAAAGCATATTGTATAATCCAATCAAGTAAACAATCTTTATTATCAAAATTGTTTGTATTTTTTAACCACGTAGATCCCGGTTTTAACAAATTATATAACTTTGCAGCTGTATCTTTTCTAATTAACAATCCTTGTGCTCCCCAACCAGGTTGTGTATCGTAAATTTCTATTTCATTTTTAAATTCTGAGGTTGATAACCAAAAAAACTCAGTTTGGGGTTCTTTTTTGAATATTTCATCAATGTTTATATCGTGTGTAAAAATAGCATCATCTTCAAGTATTAAACCCCAATCATATTCATTTTCGCTAATAATTTTCATACAATTTATATGGCTTAAATAACACCCAACTGTTCCCAAATGACCTGTTCTTTCTTCATTTCCTATACAAGTTAAGTCTGGGTATCCTTGAGATTTGCATATATCGGTTATATTTTTAAATTTTGTTCCGTCTACAGCTGAATATCTTTCGTATTCCCAATTTCTTTTTTCCAAATAATTAATAATATTATTAGAGTTTGTTATTTTTCTATCTAAATTTATTACATAAGCTTTGAATAATTTTGAATCAGAGTTTGTAAACAGTTCGTTACATTTTTTAAAAAAAAGAAATAAACATAAACCTAATATTAAAATAACCCAAAAAAGTAAATCCATATATTAATATTAAATATTTTAATATTTCTCGATTAATATTATTGATTAATATTATTGATTAAATCCCGAAAGCCAGTTTGTATAGAAACTAAGTTATTTGAAAATACAAGAAAAATATTTTATATGGCAAACTGTAGCAAATGTTTCGAGCACCATTGACATCCCTGTCAATAACACATAAACATTTGCTACAGTTATATATATCTCTGAACTACCTACATCATTAATCTTTTATTATAAGTTCGTTAGTTATTTATAAAATAAAAGTTTATCATTAATATAAATAGAATGGGCAATTGGTTTTCTAATAAATTTGAAGAATCTTTTCCGATTACTATACGTAATCATAAATATGGTTGGACACCAGATATACCTGACCAAAGAGACCAATATGTTGCATTTCCTGATATAGCAAAATTTAAAAGTATGATTGATTTACGAGATACAAATTTACTCCCTGATGTTTATGATCAAGGAAATTTGGGATCTTGTACAGCAAATGCACTTTGTACTGCTTTTGAGTATGAATATAAGCGCCAATTTAATGGTTCTGAAACAGATATTATTAGTCCAAGTCGTCTATTTCTTTATTATAATGAAAGGGTTATAGAAAATAGTGTTGGTTATGATTCTGGTGCTAGTATAAGAGATGGAATAAAAGTTTTAAATAATTTGGGTGTTTGTAAGGAATCTATGTGTCCCTATAATATACAAACATTCGATATTAAGCCTACAGTCAATGCTTATTTGGACGCACAAAACTATAAGAGTATAAAGTATAAAAAACTAAATAAAACGTTGGATAGCATTAAATCTGCATTAACTCTTAGTTATCCTGTTAGTTTTGGTTTTAGTGTATATGAATCATTTGAAGATCCCGATGGCGTATCCCATACTGGTATATTTAACATTCCTGCTATAGGTGAAAAAATATTAGGTGGGCATGCGGTATTAATTGTCGGGTATAACGATGAAACTGATTTATTCCTAATTCGTAATAGTTGGGGTGAAGACTGGGGTCCTCTTGGTGGGTATTTTTGGATGCCTTATGAATTTATTATATCCGATTCTTGTTCTGATTTTTGGATCATCGAAAAAATAAAGAAACCTGCGGATTATAGAACTATGGCAGATATTGTAAGGGGTTATCAAATAAGAGAAGAAGATTATTCTTCAGAAGAAGATGATAATAATGAATATGATTGTATTAAGAAATCCGAATCAAAAAGTAGTATTGTTGAATTAGAATTAGACTAATTATGAAAATCTTTATTATTTTCTCTTTTAAGTTCGCTATTCTCTCTTTTAAGTTTGTCATTCTCTCTTTTAAGTTTGTCATTTTCTTTATCAATTTCTTCGTAATCATATACAAGACAACCATGTTCTTTTTTAAGTTCGTCGTATTGTTCTTTAAGACTATCTTTTTTTTCTTCAAGTTTGTCGTATTGTTCTTTAAGTTTATATATTCTAGTGTTAACATTTGATTTCATACTATCATCTAAATCTTCGTAGTACATATCTTTTTAATCTTTTTAATCTTTATACAAATTCGAATCTGCAGTCGGGGCAACTATTTTGAATATTAAACCAGTCTATAATGCATGCATCGTGAAATATGTGATCGCATTCTGTTTTCCTAATTGTGTTTGTGTTTGTTATATCTTCTAAGCATATGGAACATGATTTATTTTCATATTTAGTTTCAAATTGTACAATTTCTGAATGTTTTAATCCTTGATCTAATGTTTCTTTTACGGAATATTTAGTCGATAAAAGGCATAATAAAATAATAGTTACGTATAGAATATCCCAAAATGCATAAATATTTAATAACATAAAACTAATAATAATTTCAAATGTTTGTAAATTATAATTAATATTACAATCAATAATTACAATTAATACTTTAATGCATATAGAAAACAATATAGTTACTATAACAACTGATTTCCCTATTATTTCTTCTCTTGATATATTATATACTGTTAATATATGTATACAATTCAATAAAATTAAGAAAAATATTAAGATTCTTAGAAAGTATTTATGTTCAGACAAAATAATATTTATTAATACTAGTAATGTATAGATTGTAAATGTTTTTATAGGTAATTTGTTGTATAATGTTGTTACAATTCTATCATTTAACATTTTTATTTTAATAATAATACTAATTTTTAAGTAGTTTGTTACCAGATTAAAATATTTACACTAAGCAATAATATAATGTCAAATAATGTTACATTTAAATCTGGTAATGTAATGTCCAATCAACTGTCCAATCAGAATGCCAATATGAGTCAATTACTTTTTAAGAAAAACGAACATCAACAAAAGAATATTGAGGGTGTACAAGATACATTAAATACATATAGTAGTTTAAATAATGATAATGGGATTGAAAGTGATAATATATTTCGTACATATATGGATCAGGCTAGATTGAGTACATATTACCAAAACAATCCTCTTGAAACATTAGAACAATCTGTTAAAAATGGGTATACGGGTCCACAATTAGGTGGAAATATAACGAGTAAGGGTAAGACGGAGGAGTATGTAAATGGTTCGGCTACAACTTGGAATTAAAAAGATATCAAATATATTATAATGGATTGGAATACGGCTAAGATTACTGAAACTATTGAGAGTGTTAGAAAGGATTCTCTTTATTTGACGGAAAGAGATATACAGACAAAATATTCGGAATTTATTGAAAAATATCCTAAATTATATTATACTTGTATAACTCCTGATTTTGATTTTAAAACATTTAATACTTTGCTTGAATATAGAGATAAAGCAGAAAAAGATAATATCCCCAATTTGGTTAGAGACGTAACCGTTGGAGAAACTATGGCTAAAAAGTATTTATATCCAGTAGTTGGAGAACCAACAATCGAACAAAAAAAGAAAGCAGCTTCAAAAGTTGCACAAAAATATTACGGAACTAATTAAATAAATTATTAATAATTTTTCTTGTAATTGATATTTTTTTATTACCATCCTTTAGATTATTATTTTTTAAAATAGAATATACTACTTCATTTCTATTTGATTCTCTTAGATTATTACCAATCTTTTCATAAATTTCCGAAATTACATTATTGATGCTTTTTGTATCAATGTTATTAGATTTCAGAAAATTTACAACTGTTGTTAAATCTAATTTGGGTGATAAATAATTTTTAAATTTTGTCTTGTATCTAACCATATAACCCTTTTCAATCATCTTATTAATCATTTTATTTACAAACGAAGAATCATAATCAAGTGGTGAAATAATAGATTCAGACGATTCCAAAATATCATCAAATGACTGATTAAGAACCAAGTATGCTGTAAAAATTTGCAAAGAAATTCTTTTATTTGTCCGCGGTTTTAGTTTATTTGATTGAAAAAATTTGTAAATATTATCTTTCCAAACATCCTTTAGTTTAAATACTCCATTTTCATCTGCAAATTCAGAAGCAATAAGCTCTAAATTAGCATAATCATTTTTAATGGTGTTTTCTAAACCCCCTTGTACCATCTTGTCCACATTCCTTAATTTATCACCACCCTTCCCTCCAACTAGATCAACATTTCTCCTAACAATATTGTTGTTGTTGTTGTTGTTATTGTATTGTTTTTCAACAATTTTAAATTTTGGTAAACTAATTTGTCTAATTTTAAAATTGACTCGTTTTTGTTCTAATTTTTGAAATATTTTTTCATAGAAATCATAGTCGTTTGATATATGTGTTTTAAAAATATCATTCATTTCATCAAAAATATCTTCTATGTCTCCGTCGTAGTTATAGTTTTCCAATTTTTCTTTTATTGGTGTAACATTAATCCCTTGCGTGTTTTTAATCCATTGTAGTATTTTTAAAACATTGTATTCCATTCTATAGTTTATGTTCATTTCTCCTAGGTTTTTTTCGAATATGTTATCAATGCTATCTCTAATATTATCTACACTTGTGTTTTTGTCTATGTTTACATTTTTTATTTCAGCGATTATTTTAATTATTTTATATTTTTCTACATTTTTACTATTTTCAAGCCATTTTAGAAATTTTTTCAAATCGTTTGAAATCTGTTCTATGGTTAAGAATTTATTTAATACTATGTCTTTATAGCATGACATTATTATATTTTTTGTTTTTGTTTTGCTACCAGATGCTTTATTTATTAACTCAACAAATGATTTAGAGTCCATTGATTATAACAAAGAAATTAAATTATAATTATTCATTTAACTTCCATTCATTCCTAAATTTAGTTCTAATTTTCCTTATTACACTTGAATTTTGATTTTGAAAACTATAACTCATACTTAGTAATTTCATAGACGTATCTTTGTCTATATAATATCCTTTCATAAAATCTATAAATAAGCTTGATGATTTGTTCATATGTTTGATCCATGCTGCATCAGGATTACCAAGCTTAAAAAATATATGACCAATAGCAAAACAAACATCTTGTGGATTGGATTTAATCATAATGATTTTAGGAATTGAATCGTAACGATTTGGGACTTTATATTTCTTAATTGGTTTATAGTGTTTTCTTATTATACTACTGGGTGCTTCGGTCCCCATAATCCCAGATAATTCTGAAAGATTCCATTCTTGTTTTGAAAGCATACAATGTTTTAGAACGTCTCCATGTGATATATAATCACTAATCTCAGAAATTTCCTCAATTGTTATGTCTTTTTTAAGCATAATAGGGTAATTTGCATGTATTATTCCAGACGTATACATTGAGGTGTATTTTAGTCTGTTTTCGAAAGAAAATTTAGGATTAACAGAATCTACAAACATAGATATACAATCCTGAATATCCAAATTAATATCCTTTTGAGTAATTTTTACAATTTCATCTAGGTTATCCAACGTAATTTCTTTAGTCTTATTACCCAAAACATTTATAGTGGTCATAAATCCTCTTAGATTGTATCCACTATTATTAATAAAATGTTCTAGGGCATTGGGTGATATATTAATAGATTCGTTTGTACAAACTTTTTTAAAAACAGTCAATAACTGTTTATTTGTTGGACTTTCAAATTCAATATGCAAAGCATTATCATTTAATAATTTAAATTCGTTTGATATAAATATTGTTGGTGAACTATTTTTATTTTTCTTCAAAATTTTCAATAACTCGGTCAATTGTGAAGATGATAAATTATCATTATAATTATCTATAATAACACCCTTCTTAGATTTACCAGAAAGTAGAATTTCTATGCTACTAAAAATTATAGAATCTGATAGTATAGCCATTTCGGCTTTATTTATGGATTGATCATATTCTATCATACTGTAATTCAAACTTTTGAAGCATTGTCTTACAAATTCTGATTTCCCCGATCCAGATTCTCCCGTTATTAGTACGCAATCATAATTATTTTTTGTGTTTTCAAATTTACTTACGAGCCAATTTTTCAACAACTTTATGTTATTTTTATTCCCGATAATATCTGTCAACTCTTTGGGTTTATATTTTTCAATGATATTATTCTCGTTGTTATTTTCACATGGTTTTCCGGATCCATATAATGCCCATTCACTTTTAAATATGTTAGGTGGCGGCGTTTCGGTGGGTGGTCCAAATGGCATAAATGTTTCTTCTGAATTTTTTTTATTATCTCGTGTTTCTTCTGAAATAATAAATTTATCCATTGAAACTATTTTAGTTCTTTTTCTTCTTTTTGGTAAATTCATCTTATTCGTTATAATTTCTAAACAAATATGTTTAATAAAATTAATTAAATGATATCTAAGCTTATGGAATCTTTTGTGACAGAGTTACAAAAAGAAGATACACAAGAATACATTAATAATATATTAAGTCCTTATCTTTCTAAATATAAATACTATTTATGTTTAATTACTTTTATTCTATTTGTGTTAACGATTTCTACATCATATAATACTTATATATTACATTCACTCGTTAGAGTTAATAATTAGGTTATTGAAATAGGCTAAACTGTTTGTATTTTTTTGTTGTGTTTTATTAATTAAATTTGATCTACATAGTGGGCAACTAGATTTATTGGCAAGCCACCTATTGATACATTGTGTATGAAAGTTATTTTTACAGACACCACATTTTATAGTTTGTTGTATATTATTCATTATCTCAAAACAAATAACACAATCATCATTATTGTTATGTTCATTATTGTTATGTTCATTACAATTTATAAGTCTATCCTTTAATGTTTGTGTAAAGTTTGAATTTATTTTATAAATATTTGTATGTTCGTTTATATGCATAAGTGAACATTTATCATTAGCAACACGTGCTATTATGAAATATAAATGTTTACACAATTTTTCTCTCAATTTAAAATCAGAACAAGTACATTCCATTTTATTAGCATCAATTGTTACGTCATAATTAGAACCAGAATAACCCTGAACAACAAAATACCATTTATCTTTTGGTTTGTATTCTGCGTTTAATAAATACATTGGTTGTCCTAATGCTCGTTTCATACGAGATTCTGAATAATAATCCATAATTACTAGTATAAGTTTAATTACTAGTATAAGTTTAATTACTAGTATAAGTTTAATTACTAGTATAAGTTTAATTACTAGTATAAGTTTAATTACTAGTATAAGTTTAATTACTAGTATAAGTTTAATTACTAGTATAAGTTTAATTACTAGTATAAGTTTAATTACTAGTATAAGTTTAATTACTAGTATAAGTTTAAATTAATTTATTGATATACTATTAATATTATGAGTAATGATTATACATTAAATAACGATGGTATTGAATTACTCATAAGTAAACAAGCTAGTGGTTTTTGGATTTCATTTAGAGATATATCTGGTGGAGCACAACCAGGACGAGATGAATTATTGTTATTTTTAAATGTAGAAAGCAATGTTTTTGTTATTGTTGAAAATGAAAATAACATTAATATTGATTTAGCTTTTAATACTCTGTATAAAACTTTATTAACCACGGGAGTACGCGAAAATGTTATACCTAAGCTTATTGATATATATGAAGATGGTATGAATGGGTGGAAATATATTAATGGTGGAGATGACGTAGACATGGATGATTACGATATAACTATGCAAATTGTAGAAGAAGAATTATTACTTAGATCCAAAAGACAAGGCGGTGGTTATTCGGGTAATGGAAACCGTAAAAAATATGATTCAAAATTAAAACAACAAGGTCCGTACCCGAGAATAGGCAATTACTACGAAACACCAGATTTACCACTTAGATCCAAAAGACAAGGTGGTGATTACGGTAGTGAAAATATCACACAAGAACAATCATACATACAGGAACAACAAAGACGACAAAGACAACAAAAAGAACAACAACAACAAAGAGAACGACAAAAAGTAGAACAACAACAACAAAGAGAAGATAAAATACGGCGTCAACAACAAAGACAAAGACGCGAAGAAGAACAACAAAGACGTGAAGAACAACAAAGACGTGAAGAACAACAAAGACGTGAAGAACAACAAAGACGTGAAGAACAAAGACGACAAGAAAAGCAAAGACGTGAAGAACAAAGGCGACAAGAAGAGCAAAGACAAGCACAACAAAAATCACCCGAACAACAAAGAGAAATGAGTAGATTATTTAATGTATACAAGCAGTTTGGAATAATTAAATTTGATATGAATAATTTAAATCAATATAATATAGCGTTGGGGGTAGTTGGTGCGACAAATGATACAACTATAGAAGTTATTAAGAAAAAATTAAGAATGTTACAAAGCAAGTTAGTTCATCCTGACAAATGTTTAAATGAAGGAAACTTTCCAGGTGAAACTGAATTTTGTAAAGAAATGTTTAGTATGTTATCAAATGCTGTTGAATATATAGAAAAATATAGGACAAGATCTTACTTTTTTGGTTTCAAAAGAAAGTCCAAAAAACAAGATAATAAAAGAAAGTCCAAAAAGAAGTCCAAAAAACAAAAAGAAGATAGAAAAAAATTAGAATTATATTCTGCTATTTCTATGAGATACGCAATTAACGGGGGGAGTGGTAGGTCTATAAAAAAGAATAAAACAGATGAAGAAAGATGAAGAAAGATGAAGAAAGATTTTCAATCTAAAATTTGACAGTGTAGACATTCGTTCGTATCAACACTGTCTATGCAATCGGAACAACCTTTGGTGCAACAAGTTTGGCAATATATCTCACAATTTTCACACATATTTTTACAACAAATGTATCTATGTGTGCTTAATTTATTACAATTTACACATTCTAATTTAAATGGTAATGAATTTATTTCACACAGTACTGGAAACATACCACTCATATGTTCCAACTTAATTCTAACGTCTACTTCATTAAAGTCTTCTACCCACAGTAGAATAATTTCGATAAGCTCTTCTGGGATCATTATTTAATATTTTATATTTTTATATTTTTATATTAATCATTATTTTGCGTGTAATGATGTCCAATCTTTTGCTGTATCTAAAAATTTTTGGTGGTCACGATTATATACCAATGCTATTTCAGGAACTAATGGATCGTCTGGATTTGGATCGCTTAGTAGAGAGCATATAGATAGTAGAACTTTAGATATGGTTAATGCTGGTGACCATTGATCTTTAAGAATATCTAGACATATTCCACCATTAGCATTTATATTGGGGTGATAGATTCTAGTAGTAAAGTTAATTTTCGGTGGTTTAAATGGGTAATCTTTAGGAAAATGTATATCTAAGTAGAAAATTCCTCCTTCATATGGGGAATCTTCTGGGCCAAGTATCTTGGCTTGCCAATTAAATAAATTATCATTTAATGGGGATGCTGTATAACCATCAAAAGCATCCTTTATTATTTCATTGTATTCTATAGTAATTCTCTTTAATGCCATTAATTAGAGTATTTATAATATTCTGAGCCTTTAAGCGAGAATTTATAATTATCCTAAATTTTTAATCAATCTTTAATAAAATCTTTAATCAATCTTACATGTATGGCCCCTGCATACCTAAAAGACTATCCGCTCTACCACCACCAAATGACCCGAAAGAAAGTCCCTGACGTCTCGATGCACGACGTCTTACACTGCGACGTTTGGATGAACCCCGACGCGATGCACGACGCCGTGTCCGTCTAACAGACTTGCGTACCCGTCTAGATGCACGACGTTTGGATGCACGACGTTTGGATGCACGACGTTTGGATGCACCCCGACGCGATGACCGACGCCGTACCCGTCTAGATGCACGACGTTTGGATGCTCCCCGACGCGATGACCGACGCCGTGTCCTTCTAGATGCACGACGTTTGGATGCACCCCGACGCGATGACCGTCTAACAGACTTGCGTCCACGACGCGATGACCGTTTAGGTGCTTTTATGTTTTTAAGATATTTTTTAGTTCTACGAAGTCCGGACAAAAAGAATTCCTCGCCTTTTTCGTTCTTGTAAATCTGGCGTTTTTTACCAGCAATTACACTCTTACCAACCTTTACATTTTTAGATTTGGACGCTTTTCTGCGTCTAGAAATTCTTTTATTCGATCTTGTAGATCTTCTCCGTTTAGCTCCAAATAGTAATTCGTACATTATTAATAATAATAAATATTTTAATTTAGAATCAATTAATTAATTAATTAAAACAATTAAGTAAAATATTATGATTCTAATAGATTCTTATTTTTAATATAATTATTATAAAAATCTCTGTATTTTTCTACATTTCTTTCTAGTATTTCTATTTCCAATTCTAATTTAGATCCAAGTGTTTTATCATCATTATACGTATCCTTTAATTTTCTAAGTCCGAACAATGCATTATCCATTTCACTTGCTAGTGATTTTAATAAATTAATATTATCCGTCTGTATAAATTTATCTCTTTCTGTTTCCCAGTGTCTTAGTTTAACTCTTTCACTTGCTCCAATTTCACTATAATTTTGATTTATCATTAATTCAGAATTAATTGCATTTTGACCACAGCTGACCGAACTTTCTACTACTTCCTGAATTTTATTTAATGTTGTTATTCTGTCTTCGCGGTGCCACCACCTTAGTAACATTTGTTTATAGGATGTACCATTATCTAACATTAGATATTCTTCTTTAGTGTATAATTTCTGTCCATCCTCAATTTTTGACAAAACCTTTAGATTTATAAATAAACGATCCATATATCTTTGACTATACATTATATTTTATTATATCAACAAATTTTATTTTTATTTGTATAACATTACTTATCTACCACAATGTTATCCTTATATAAATTTTAAAATTTGTATTAAAATTTGTATTTTTTCCTTGGTATTTATTTTTAAAATCTATTTAAAAAATAAGATAGTTTAATAATTAATTAAATAATATTCGTTATTTGTAATGGGTATCCGACAACTCAATAAAATCCTAAAAAGGGTAGCACCCGGTGCCATAAAAGAAAAATCAATTCATGATTACATTCATTCGAAAATTGCTATCGACAGTTCCATCCTAATCTATAAATACAGATATGCATCCCAAGATTCAAATGATTCCCACATTCATGGATTTGTCCAACGTGTTTGTTTTTATTTGAAAAGGGGAATTCTTCCTGTATTCGTTTTCGACGGAATTCCACCACCTGCAAAAAATGATACGTTAAATAAAAGAGGTAAACAAAAATCAAAAATAGAAACTAGGATTCAACACTTGATTCAGAAAAGAGAATTTAATGATAGTGCAACACCCGATAACATAACAATGACAAATTTGGAAATAGATGATGAAATTATTAAATTGCGTAAACAGGTAACGTATGTTACTAAAAGTCATAGACAAGAATGTAAATATTTGTTAAAATTATTGGGTGTTCCTATTATTGAATCTAACGGGGAAGCCGAAACAACGTGTGCAGCATTACAAAAAAATGGTATTGTCGATTATACATTTACTGAGGATACTGATGCTTTAACATTTGGTGCGCCTAAGGTTTTAAAATCTGCGAATAAGCTTGACATGGTTATTGAAATTGATCTAAGTGTAATATTGGAGGAAATGAATTTAACTATGGATTCATTTATAGATTTTTGTATTCTTTGTGGGTGTGATTATTGTCCAACAATTCCTAAAATTGGACCAATAACTGCATTAAATCTTATTAATGCTCATCATGACATAGAAACTATTATAGAAAATTTAGATCCCAAATATGTGATTCCTGATAATTTTAATTATGTGTTGGCAAGATCATTATTTAAACATGACCCATTAGATAAGGAAATTTACGACATTGACATTAGGAGTATCGAGTTGGATAAACTTAATAAGTTTATTGTTGATGAAAAAAAATTATCAGATCAAACATTTAACGGTATTGTTAAAAAATATAATAAGGCGTTATTTGAATATAAGAAAACAAATGCTAAAAAACTAGTTAAAAACAGACAAGGTTCTATATTGTCATTCTTTAATGTCCCACAAAAATCTAATTAATCCGAATCAAACATATAATCATTACATACGGTTTTAGCTTCACTATCACTATCACTATCACTATCAATAAACAAAGGTTTTTTATTATCACTAAAATCTAATTTAAGAACTCTAACTACTTTAGGTGGTTTATGATACTTTTCATATTCTGGATGGGTCTTAATATCCTGCGTTCTCCAATATTCAACTTCTTTCCAAAATGCATCAATGACAGGTACATTTTTATCAAACCAATTACGATCCCTCTGAATCCTAACAATGTTAAGCTCCATAGGTTTCCTATTTCCAAGATGATTAGCTGGTATAAATTCTATAAAATCTGCTTTTTCGATATTTAGAATAGCCATATTTAGTTGAACCTGAGGTAAATAATAATGAGGACAAGTTCCATGAACTATTTTTCTACGATAGGGGCATTTAACCTCTAATACAATTAAATCCTCTAATTCTCTCACATCTTCAGCAATACCGTCGGTTGACCCAGCCATCCAATAAACCCCGTCGGGATAATTAATTTTTGAATGATTGTCATCCGGCCTAACAACTGCATTAAAATCTATTAGGCCAAATTCGTGATTAACTTTACCCATGGCTTTACCATAATAATCTATAGCAACGTCTTCAAATTTTTGACCATGTAGTGTAGCTACATTTCCTTCAAAGGGTTTACCAGCTCCACACTTTTTAAATAATAGTTCTACTGGTTTCTGGTAGGGGTTTATTCCTAGTGCTGTGGCTGCATCACTACTGGTTAATTTATCTTTTCTTTGTTCAAACCACTCGGGACTGCGTTGTTCGTGTTGAATAATAGATTTTAAAAATTTTAGTTTATCTTTTGGTCCAAGCATCATGTTAAGGATATTTGTTGTTTATATGTAATGTAATATCTTATCTTTAATATCTTTAAAGTATAATCTTAGATTCACCAATTGTTTTGGTAATATCCCAGTTCTTTGGTTTTTCTACCCATAGTCCGCATTTTTCATACAATCCATTCTTCTTAATATCTAGAATAGACTTACCCACACTTAGTTTTACGAATGGGTCTTCATAGAATTTATCTATTTCGGCTTGATCATAAATTCTACTATCGGATATTCTTTTAGACTGAATACCCTTAACAATAATTGTTATTTTTGATAGATAACATATATACTTCAAATATTCATTAATGTTACTACTTACACTTACGTGATTCATAGCAATTAATAATTGATTTGTTAAAAATGGATTAGAAAAATCCCAAACGTTTGATTCGGGTGCGCAATTATTCAAACTATTAGAATCTAATTGTACATTACTTTCTATTTGAAAGCATGCTATTTTGGGACAATTATAGGCTCTGTAATATTTATAAAGAACTGTATCCCATTCGGGAGATATAATTGTCTTGTCCCAATCCCAACAGACGAAAAAATCTGCTACTCTAAAATAACACCTCCATAAATTGTTGTATTCGTCATTAATACTTGTTTTGGAATCTGGTGGTCCTTGTACTAGACATACTTGTGGTTTTAGAATTATACCGTTAGAATCATAGTTTCCATTTCTTAGATTGTTAATAATAGTTTTGGAAATAGAATCATCGTTTTCTATTTTAAAGGCAAACATAACATTGTTTGGATTTTTAGAATTTCTTAGTATGGATAGGATTGTTGCTTCAAGATAGTACTGATCTGTTTTAGCCACAACTAACAAAAAAGCTGTTTTATAATTAAAATTTTCCGAATTTTCCGATAAGTCTCTTTTGGTCAACATAATATCTGAATCATAAACATTTTGTGCAAATGATGGATGGTAGGCTATTAGTGGAACTGACACCTTTTTAGGTATAATTGATTCCTTAATCCAAACATCAACACTTTTACCAATTTTTTCTTCTTCAGCCAATTTAACAAGTAATTTAGCACCCTGTCTAGTAAGTACATAACTAAATGCTCCAAACCAATCAAAAATATATGGAGACTTAGGGTTTGGTGTTCCAAACAACCCAATTTCCTTATAATTTGATTTGATTACGTGAGACTTTTCCTGTGCCCTAAGTAGTGAAAGACTTGGAGGTTTTGTATGTATAGGAAGACAATCACCCATTCCAAGATATAACAAATCCAAATCAAATGTTTTTATATTTTTCTTAATTTTAAGCCAATGTTTCTTAAATTCATGATGGAATAGTACATCATCCTCTAGCACTACTCCATATGGTTTATCAGATTCCGCAATTAGTTTCCACGTTTTATAATGAGATACAATGGTTGCTGAAATTCTAGGATTGGTATAATCATTATTAGGTTTAAGAACATCCATAGTTTCAAAGCAACCAACACCATCAACGGCCTCAACAAATTCATAGGGATCACTAATTCCCAATTCTTCGAATTTTTGTATAAAACTTGTTTTTCTATCAGATCTGCGAGCTAGGTTAATAACGTAAAACATTTTATTAAACGGTTTTATATTAAATGGTGTTTATTAACGCAATATTAATATAAACTGATTAATAAATGGGTAAAGCACAATCATGTTGTAAATTTGAAATAATTGACAAGTCTGAATGGATAATTATTCCAGGAATATGTTTAGCTGTAGGGGGTTTTGTATTTGCCGTAGTATCTGGACCAGTTGGGTTAGCTGTTGTTACGGGGGTAGTAGTTGTTGCTGGATTGGTTGCTGAATGGAGGGTTAGGGCATTGGGTGTTGCTAAAAAATTAATGGATTCGGTTAATGATCTAAAGGATGAAAATGATAAACTAAAGTTAATGAATGAGGTATTCGAAACTCAGCTTGGGATATTTGGTGATGAAAATGATAAACTAAAGTTAATAAATATTAAGTTTGGTTCTGAAATTGAGAAATTTGAGAATGTTGTTGGTTTGTTGGGTGATAATGTTGAGGATTTGGAATCTGCTAAAACCCAACTATTTGATCTTTATAATAAATATAAGATAGAAAATGATAAACAAGAATCAAATAATTTATTAACTCTTTTTGGGTTGGTTGATAAAAACCAGGATTCTAGATTATCCAAGACGGAGCTTCAGAGAATGCGGGAGTATATTAAAATAGTATACAATGAGGATTTTGATTTTGATATATTAGATTCTGACGATGATGGAGTTGTAAGTTTGAAAGAATTTTTCGAAAAGTTTAGAAATAGAAATAACCATACAATAAATATGGTTTAATAAATATTTAATTCGATTAACCTATTTAATTCGATTAAATAGGCTAATTTAAATATTGTTAGAATATAACAATGGAAACTTATCCTAACAATGATGGTTTAGCAAGTTATCAACTTAACCAAACCCATAAACAACAATTATTTCAGACAGAAAATGAACAACCACCACCCAATATGGAATTTGGACAAACAGCTGGGTGTGTTGGAAGTTATCCTTCTAGTTTTTCCGATGGTCTGAAGCCTCCTAAATATGGATTTGATTATGGTTCTAATATCCAGGATGTACCGACCCTTCAGGAGGGTTTTGGTAATATTTTAGATTACAAAACACAAGAAGAGGGTTTTGGTAATAATACTGTTAATGATCCAACAAATGACTTATTGGATATAAATTCTAGACCTATTACAGATTTTGTCCACAATAATATGGTACCATTTTATGGTTCGGCTGTTAAACAAAATATGGCCGGAACTGGCATTAAATCTGGAAATTATATAGAAGACGTTGATGTAAGTTCTGGATTCGACAATACCACACCATACCAGGATAAATTGAATGTATTTACCGGGTTGGATGATACATATCTATACAAACGTGAATCGGGTCCTAACTTTTCTCCTGCGGAACAACAGTCAGGGTGGGTCCATGGAATGCCAGCTTTTAGACCGGACGATGATCGTTACAAACAAAGTATGTTTATTCGTAATGATTTAGCGCCATGTGAAAAAGAGATGGTTGGTCCTGGGTTGGACATTGGTGCTGATATTCCTGCTAGTGGTGGATTTCATGATTTGACTCGTATTAACCCTAACAATGTTAATGATTATAAGGCTAATCAACTTCTTGGAAGAGTTAATGCTGGTAAATCACAGCTTGGTGGTCAGGAACCAACTTCGTATCCTGGTGTTGGTTTGGGTGGTTCATTAAATGGTGGTGATGATGTTCCTGGTGTTGTTAAAAATAGACCCGATTCATTTTATTCACAAATTCGTAGACCAACTATGACTGCAAAGATTGGTATTATCGAAAATGAAAAATTATCACGTCCTGATTATACTAGTAGTTTTAAGCCAGGTAATGCTAAGAGAGCCCAAACTAATTATGGTTTTGGTTCGTTGGTTATTCCTGGTACCCAAACGGCCGAAAATAATCAATACAATTCAGTCCCCTTTAATAATTTAGTTTAAGAAAGATGTAGTAGAAAATCTTGCTTTGCCAACTTGCAAAGCGGTTTTAGGAGGAGATTGTAGATTATTACAGCTTGTAAAAAATTGTGTAAAAAATAGCAAATTATTTAAAGAATGGGTTTACTGATATTGTAAATGGATTCATTAAATTTAGATATAGTAACACTCATCGAAAAATCACCACTAACCAGACTAGGTGGTGATTATCAAAGTAAATTAGTCAATAAGATTAAGAATATTTTTACGGATACCCAGCAACAACTTTTTGTTAGCAGTTTTTATTGCTATTTGAATTATGACCAAGCTAGCGAAGCTTAGTAAAGCTTAATGATGTATGGAAATGGATCGGATTTGGTAGGATTGATTTGGCAAAAAGACTTTTAGAGAAAAATTTTAAAAAAGATGTAGATTACGTAGTAGAAAATATTTCTCCTCTTCTCGGCGGAAAACTCTCAGTAGGAAGACAAAACGGAGGCCATAATAACAATCCGTACGTTTAAGAAATTTTGTAAAAGATGTAGATTACGTAGTAGAAAAAGTACTTTGCCAACCTGCAAAAAACCCAAACGGCGAAAATAATCAGTCCCCTTTAATAAATGATTATGTTTTATTTAATTTGTTTAATTAACTAAAAAATAATCTTATCACTTGTTAAATAATGAGTGGATACTGCGTAGCATTTGATCCAACCGTTGGAGTTGGTTCACTTGGATCAAATGTACCTCAAACTTTTGTACGATCCGACACGTGGATGAATTTGGATAATAATATTAAATCTAAACAGGATTGTAACAGTCAGCCAATTATAAATGTTGGTTCTCACGTTAAACAGCCCGGTAATATCAATTCCAACTGGTATGTTAATGAAACAGGTAGAGGTGAAATTGGACCTACCATGGTTGAACAAATTGCTCTAAAGGGTAATTCAGTTTGGAATAATCTAAGTTACCTAGACCCTCAGAAAACCACAACTAAGGAAACTACCGAATTTGCCTATGCTGGTAATGCACAGAGGGAGAATGATGGTACTGAATTTTGGACCTATGCGGACAAACTCAAAACCACAACTAGGGAGACGACCGATTTTGCCTATGCTGGTAATGCACAGAGGGAGAATGATGGTACTGAATTTTGGACCTATACGGACAAACTCAAAACCACATCTCGAGAAACGACCGATTTTGCTTATGCTGGTAATGTAGCAAGGGGTGATTTGGCTGTAAGTAATTATAATCAATATACTGGTTACAAGGGAAGTGATGGAAAGACTACGGGTGGTGCTGATACTTATTCTATTCGTGGAGAAACTTTGGTTAAAAATTGGGTTGCTGGGGCTGGAAGACAGAATTTGTTGGCTGAGGCTGAGGATCGTATGGGTAAAATAGATTTTGGTACATTTGGTTCGGATCAAAATGTGAATGGTCCTGGTACTATTGACCAGGCTTTGCCCGATGCTGGTAGGTATCAGAATGATTATTTCATTGGTGATTTGCGTATAAGTCCAAATAAGCTTGTTGGTGTTGACGATCGTCAAATTGCTGGTTACCAGATTGAACAGTTGCAGCAGAATCCGCTTTCTATATTTACTATTAATCCTGATGCTGCCATACCAGGATTTGGAACTAACAGTCAGCCTGATAATTATAGTACCATGAAGCAAAAGAATCTAAGAGAATTGAGACAGCCTGCTGTAAAGTATGAGGGAATGGAAAAGAGTATTCAGGGTATGGATAAGAGTATTCCTGTGTATCCTAATAAAAGTGGTAATGAGACGATTAATAGTAATGCTTCGGTTGTATATAATCAAAGTATAAATGATTCTACGACCAATCCATTTCTTGTCCAAGAACAGGAACTTAATAATCAGCCTACAATTAGTAATAAATCATATGGTGATAGTTATCCGCATACGTGGAATAGCCAGGGTGTATCGAAACAAAATAGTAGAATTAGTTTGGGTGGTGGAAATGAACCTTCGGTGTATGGTAATTTATATAATTCTGTGCATATAGAACCTGGTGTTGCACAAGGGATAAGTAACAATAGATTACAAAAACAACAAGATGATATTAATTCCAACTCGGATGTATGTGAAGGTAATCCACAATTAAGTTTTGCTACGAATATGTTGGTATTGCCTAATATGAATTAACCATACTGAATTTTATATATTTATGTTATTCGTATTATAATATGAATTTTATTATTTTTGTATAAGTTCACATTAAAACACAAAACTACGGATACATAGTTTAAATAAATAAAGTTATCCAATAAAATAATTACATTAACAATCCATTTAATCGGTTACATATTATTAATAAAAACTATTCATTTATTAATAATGAAGAACACGATAGCATACCTCGAAATTCCCAAAAGTCCCAAAGATAGTATTCTTAGATACTTTGTAGCTCTTATAGTTTTGGTTATTTTGTCCTACATTCAAAATAGGAAGCTTTATCTTTTAAGCAATTTATTTTTAGCGATTTTATTATCACTTATTCATACAGATAGATTAGATTACACTATATTATATTCTTCCATAATTGGGTTAGGTATATTTGGTTATCATAATTTTAGATTATATGGACCTAAAATATCAGAACCATATAAATTTACAGGTTATGGTGTAGTCATTAGTATTATTGCTGGGTTGTGTGCTCATTGGGCTTCTGTGTATTCTATGGAAGATACAATTTAATTAAATTTTTGGCAATGGTAATTTTTGGCAATTAATAGAATCACTCATTTGTTCATAATATTTACCGCTATAACAAACAGTAGGTTTTACGGGATCTATACTTGGTATAAAACAATCTTCTCGGTTCATACAGTTCGTATTATATACATCAAACAATCCCGAATTATCATATTCTAAAGCACCACCCTCTAAATAACCTTTATATTCTACATTATCTATTAATATATTACCCGAATCACATGTAGTAATTCTTCTGTCGGTTGAATTACATACACTAATTGCTGGTGTCGCGGTTTCCATTATTGATTTGATATTTTTATTTTCGGTTGTTGTGTTTTTGGTTGTTGTGTTTCTTATAAAATACATTAGACTTATCAATATTAAGCTTATTATAATTATAATACTATTAAATATATCCATTATAGTTAACAAATATTATAAAATAGAACAATCTTTAACTTCCCATTGTTGAGAAATATCGTTATTATCGCATTCAGTCATTATTACATCGGTCCCTTTTTCTTTTAAACATTTTTTGTCTGTATTCTGAATTAGATAAGTATCTGGTTTATTTTTAATGGGTATGAATAGATGGGGATTTACACTCCACCCACAATCATCAAAACCTTTATAATACTTATTAGAACGTAAACATTTACCATCTTTCCTAACTATTGTTTTATAAGCAGTTATATTATTTATACCTTTAAATGATATATCCACATTATTTGTTTTAACATTAAATAAATCATTTTGTTCTCCAAAAAAAGGAAATTTATCCTCTAAAGTAAATGAATCCGTAAGCAATTTATTATTTCCTTTATTCACAATATAACGATCATTATAATTAGGTGATGTCTGTTCAACACCGGATATTTCCCAATGTTGATTTTGATCATTTGCATTACATTCGGAAAATGTTACAGTGTTATTACCGACCTTTGTTAAACAAATTTTGTCTGTATTTTGAATCAAGTAAGTATTTGGATTCTCGAAAACCGGAAGTAATAGGTGGGGGTTGTCCAGATATCCACAATCACCAAACCCCTTATCATTTGTTCTTGAATACAAACATTTACCATCGGTTCTTCTAATTATTTTTTTATAAATACTTGAATCTGTTATCCCTTTAGACGAAAGATCAATATCATTTGGTAGTATCTCATATTTATCAAATTCGTTATTATTCACAGTAGCATATTTATCAGTTAATTTAAATGAATTATTTAATAGTTGTCTACCTTGTTTGGAAATAATATAACTCTGTGTGTAATTGGGTACATTATCCGGACTGGTTGTTACGTAAACATATGGCAATGGTTCCGCCAAAGGTCCCCCAGAAAGTTCCTTACCTGAATTACTTGGATTATAATCTTCACCTTTGTTATAAATTTTTAAATTGTCTGTATTGGTTGATTGTATATTGTTGTTTATACATGGTCCAGAACTAGAATTACATGAATTGCATGTTACTGTATCGAATGAATTTGTACACTCTACACAATTACTAACATTACTACATTTAATTTTTTCTAATATCCTGAATCCATTAGAATCTAGACCAATGGAGTTGTTTTTGTTGCAATTTTTACAGTTGTTGCAAGAGTATTGATATTCTTTATCGTCATTTAATTCCCAAAAACAATCTGTACAATCTTCACAATTTTTAAGATCTGAAATAGTTGGTGGTTGCGTTTTTTGGCATGTTTCGTCTCCTATGGGACAATAATCAGTTTGTACTGTATCGGCTTCAAATTGTATTATACTGTGTGATTGTGTATAACCTACTACTTCATCACCGACTACTAATTTATCCCATTTCCAAAGTTTTGGTAAACAACGTTTACTACATTCTATTTGAGAAGCATTACATTCATAAGCACATTTGTATTCATTTTCTCCATGATGATCAGAATCTATTTTACAATTATTATCTAATTCTAATTTACTAATATTTCTAATATTTTCACCTTTTGGTAGAGCTGTTAAATTATCACACACCCATCTAACACCCGGATATTCAACCAATTGTTCTTCACATACACCTTCACACTGTTCTTCTCCAATACAAGTTAATGAATATACACAAGAAGGACAACATGTTCTAGAATCATTGGTCGGGTTGTATTTATAAGGAGTTACACATATACCCCCAACTGGATTATAAGGATAAGCACACACACAACTATTTGGATCAGTATCAGTATTACATTCAACCCTTCTTTGATTATTAACACTACGGTTTCCCAAATCTTCTCCTCCACATGTACCAGAATTCCCACCCCTCCAAGCTGCACAATCTCCGCAACTACAGTCTAATCCATATCCTAGATCATTAGAACCGGACAGTTTTTTATCGCTATTAAATCTACCTTTATTGATCCAATTTTCTAACCATTTTGGTTCATTTTTAATAGATTGTATGTTTACTTTGTTGTTGTTATCGACTACTTTTATCACTGTTTCATCATCTGATTTTACGGTAATTATTTTATCCTTTATTAAATCGAATAATTTTGTTAAGCTATCTTTTTCGGTTGAAAAATAAATACATTTTTTTAAATCATCATCATATATGGTATCCTTTCCGCAATATGTCGCCCCATAGTCGAATGTTTGTGTTTTATATGTTTCTATTTTGTTACAAAAATTAATAATTAGATAAATTAATAATCCCATTAAACAAAGTATTATTATCAAAGTAATTAATTTATTATCAAAAACAATCATGTATTATGTATTGTAAATATAATAATATTTTACATTTCATTTTTATAATCACATGTTTTAATACATCTGGCAACTGAATTTTTATACCCATCTCCCCAACCAATTTTACCATTAATTTGTTCTATTATCCATTGCTGTGTAGTATCATTTATATTACATTCGGTTACTATTATTTCTGTACCTGATTGTTTTAAACACTTCTTTTCTGTATTTTGTATTTGAACAATATCTGGGTTATTGTTAATGGGTATAAATAGTTGGGGGTTATCAAAAGATCCACACGTACTGAATCCTTTATTTGACTTATTAGAATATAAACATTTATTATCGAAAACACTTGTAATTAATTTATAATCATTTGAATTATTTATTCCCATATTCTTGAGATCTATATTATTATTTTTAATATTATACATATTATTGTTATCATCTATTGGTAGAAATGAATAACCAATTTTTTTACCACTTTCTTTATTCTTAATTATATATTTATTGGGTATAGTTGTTGTTGGTATAGATTCATTTAATTTATTTAATTTATTTGATTTATTTATAATATTACTTTTGTTACTTAAAATTATTGCAACTACTACAACTGCTACTATTAATAATACAATTACTAAACAATCCATTATATATAATAAAAATATTATTATACAGCTTTTATTAAAGTAAAATAAGCAGCATTACCTTCACCCATATCGGAATCAATAAACCCATCATTATCATTAATACTTATCTTAAAATATTCACCCCTCCCGTGAATTTTAAATTGGAATTGCCCGGCATATTCTGCATCAGTATCACCATCACATTCTAAACGATTGGCAGATAATTCACTAAAATAGTATACTCTGTTACCATTTTCTCTATTCCTAATTATAATTTTACCAGTCTCTGATTCTGTTATCATAAACATAGACTTGTAATCAGCTAGAAAACTAAGACGAATTTCATTTCCACTTTCAAGACGCCAATACAACTGACTATTTCTCTCTTTAAAATAATAATAGCCTGAACAAGCATTCATAAAATTAATATAACATGCTTGTGAAATAATAGGTTCTGGAAAAAATGGAATAACTGGTGGTATATAATCATATTCTCCATATAATGTATTATCACAAGTTTTTTTCTTAGAATCATCTCCACAGTATGATTGTCTGGAATTTGGGTCATAACCTTTTTGATTTTCAGATTGGTCATATGGATCACCGCCATGATTATATATCTTTGAATCTAAATTGTAATCAATAGAGGTCCCTCTATCTACGTATGGATCAAGTGTATAGACTTTACAACCATCATTAATCGATGCTGCACCCCCACATGTGTCACATTCGTTAAAGCTTTTACCTATATCAAGTTCTTGTATTGCATTTTTACACGTATTACAATCTACCATATTTTTACAAACTATGTTTTCCCAACCTTTCACAACCTTTTCTTGATCCAGTATGCATTGTTTACACGAACCACAATTATAACGAATATCTTTAAACCCATTATTATTATCATATCCAGAATATGTATATGTACATTCTGTACATTCTGTACAATTATTGAATTGGGTGAAACTGGTAGACTCGTTTAATTTTGTTTGGCATGTGTTTTTTGGACATATCCTTAATTCTATATCGGAATCTAAATATCTCATTAGTTCATCACTTTGGTAATATCCTCCAGTATACCTAAACTTAGAAGTATCAGATAATTTCTCGAAAACCGGATACCATCTCCACAACTTTGGCAAACAACGTTTACTACAATCTACTTGACTATCAACTGTTTGGTCATTATCAAACACACCATTTGTATCCCCACATTTTAATGCACATTCGTATTCATTTTCTCCTGATGCTGTATTAGTATCTTCGGGACATAAAGAACTGAAAGTTGTTGAACTGTCTGGTTTAACTAATATGTATTCTTGTCTTTTCATAGCATTTACGTGATTTGGGTGGTAACACTCTTCTGTACTATTTATATCACTACATAAAGTATCAATCTTAACAACTTTATTATTTGTTAAATTGGGTTTATATTTAATCCACCCTGGTAATTCTACAACGGCTTCAGCACATTCTATGTTGGAATCACACATAACACCACCAGAACAACCACCCAATTTATCTGGACTTGTAAATGCACATCCAGGACAACAGCGTTTATTATCTCTGGTTCCGTCCATTACATATGGGCTTACGCATAATCCATTAACAGCACAATGACCATATGAACATTCACATTTATCTTCACTGTATATATATTGTTCACCATAATCTATATTACAAAATACCCTTCCACCACCAATGTCATCATTATTACAGTCACTTAGATTACCTCCTCTCCACCCAGCACAATCACCACATACACATGGAGCATTACAATTATTCCCATTAATGTTACATATGCCATCTGATATTGTTTTTTGGCAACTATAAGCACTATTATCAGTCCATTCATAAAACCATTTTGGAACTTCAACAATTTCATCTGCGGTTATATTTGGTGTAAACACTATATCACCACCTATTTGTCTAATTAATTTATTTTCAATTAATTTATTCCCCATGTAGGTTGTGTCTGGAACACATTCTTGATATTCGGCTTTTGTACCAGTTCCACACAAATTTTCTAATTGTTCTTGATTTATATTTGGTCTATCACCGACGTTGGAGAAATTTTCTGATTTAAATATAAATGTCATAACAATAACAATAATAATAATAAACCCCAATACAATAAATATATTATCCATTATAGTTAACAACTATTTTAATTTTATTAATTATAAAATAGAACAATTCGTAACTTCCCATTGTTGATTATTATTATTTACATCACACTGTCTTGGTTGTATTACTGTTGTACTTACTTTTTCCAAACAACTTTTGCTAGTGTTTTGGATCAAAAAATTATTTGGTTTATTTAAAACAGGTATGAATAGATGTGGGTTATCCCAATTTCCACAATCAAAAAACCCCTTTTTATCACTACTCGAATATAAACATTTACCATCACTCCTAACTATATTTTTATAAGCAGTAGGATCTTCTACTAGTCCACCAGAATAACTATTAGTTACTATATTAAATTTATCATTATCATTACCATTATTACTATACTTTTCTAGAGTAAATAAATTCGTAAGTGTTTCATCATTTGTCCCCTTATTCATAATTAACATACTACTATAATTAGGTGATTTCTGTTCAACACCAGATATTTCCCAATGCTGATTAATATCATTTACATTACACTCTGAAAATGATACCGTGTTATTACCGACCTTTGTTAAACAAGTTTTGTCTATATTTTGAATCAAATAAGTATCTTGTTGATTTTGAATGCGTATAAATAGAAGCGGGCTATTATAGTATCCGTTATCATAAGTTGCACATTTACCAAACCCATAACCATTATTTGATGAATACAAACATAGACCATCATTTCTAATTATTTTTTTATAAATAGTTGAATCTTCTATTCCTTTATACCAAAGATTAACATCATTAGCTACTATATCAAATCTATCAAATCTATTATTATTCAAAGTATCATATTTATTAGTCAATGAAAAAGAATTATTAAACAATTGTCTACCTTGTTTGGAAATAATATAAATTTGACTATAATTTGGAACCTTTTCAGGAGGAGGACTTGTTGTTGGAGCACTTGTTGTTGGAGCACTTGTTGTTGGAGCACTTGTTGTTGGTGCACTTGTAGTATAAGGTGGGTTTGTTGTTGGTGCACTTGTTGTTGGTGCACTTGTTGTTGGAGCACTTGTTGTTGGTGCACTTGTAGTATAAGGTGGGTTTGTTGTTGTTGGTGCACTTGTTGTTGGTGCACTTGTTGTTGGAGCACTTGTAGTATAAGGTGGGTTAGTTGTTGGTGCACTTGTAGTATAAGGTGGGTTTGTTGTTGGTGCACTTGTTGTATAAGGTGGGTTAGTTGTTGGTGCACTTGTAGTATAAGGTGGGTTCGTTGTTGGTGCACTTGTTGTATAAGGTGGGTTAGTTGTTGGTGCACTTGTTGTGTAGGGTGCACTTGTTGTTGGTGCACTTGTAGTATAAGGTGCACTTGTTGTGTAGGGAGCACTTGTAGTATAAGGTGCACTTGTTGTTGGTGCACTTGTTGTGTAGGGTGGGTTAGTTGTGTAAGGGTATGGTGTTTGTGTTGGTTCGCTTGTTGGTGCACTTGTAGTATAAGGTGGGTTCGTTGTTGGTGCACTTGTTGTATAAGGTGGGTTCGTTGTTGGTGCACTTGTTGTATAAGGTGGGTTCGTTGTTGGTGCACTTGTTGTATAAGGTGGGTTCGTTGTTGGTGCACTTGTTGTGTAAGGTGGGTTAGTTGTTGGTGCACTTGTAGTGTAAGGTGCACTTGTTGTTGGTGCACTTGTAGTATAAGGTGCACTTGTTGTATAAGGTGGGTTCGTTGTTGGTGCACTTGTAGTATAAGGTGGGTTCGTTGTTGGTGCACTTGTAGTATAAGGTGGGTTAGTTGTTGGTGCACTTGTTGTGTAGGGTGCACTTGTTGTGTAGGGTGCACTTGTTGTGTAAGGTGCACTTGTTGTGTAGGGTGCGCTTGTTGTGTAGGGTGCACTTGTAGTATAAGGTGCACTTGTTGTGTAGGGAGCACTTGTTGTGTAGGGTGCACTTGTTGTATAAGGTGCACTTGTTGTGTAAGGTGCACTTGTTGTATAAGGTGCACTTGTTGTGTAGGGTGCACTTGTTGTATAAGGTGCACTTGTTGTGTAAGGTGCACTTGTTGTATAAGGTGCACTTGTTGTTGGTTCGTCTGTTGTGTAAGGGTATGGTGTTTGCGTTTCTGTTTGAGAGTTTGTATTGTCTGTATTATTTGTATTTCCTGTTGTTGGTGCACTTGTTGTTGGTGCGCTTGTCGGTGGTTCTTTTGGTATACTAGTTATTTCGATAATTGCTATAACAATTCCTGCAATTACTGCAAGTACTACAAGTGCTGCAAGTACTGCAAGTACTGCAATTAATACTTCTTTTTTACTTAACATCTATTTATAAAAGGATATATATTATTTTTGAATAAGTTATTTTTATTGTCTGTATTATTTGTATTTCCTGTTGTTGGTGCACTTGTTGTTGGTGCACTTGTTGTTGGTGCGCTTGTCGGTGGTTCTTTTGGTATATGAGTTATTTTGATAATTGCTATAACAATTCCTACACTTACTGCAAGTGCTGCAAGTACTCCAATTACTGCAATTAATACTTCTTTTTTACTTAACATCATCTGTTTATAAAAGGATATATATTATTTTTGAATAAGTTATTTTTATTTAGTAAATTAGCAAAAATAAAAATAGCTTAAGATATGAATTGTCCAAATGGTATAAAACTATACAATATGAATATTAATAACAGTAACCAATATGCCTCGGACGAAGTAAGGCAAACTTGTTATAATTTATGTTTAGATAAATTGGAGAAATACAACGTCGGAGATGGTTCAATCGATGACGAAGAAATGTTGGAAGATATGGCTTTTAAAATAGAGGAGGCCGCGTATAATAAATGTCCAATTACTAAATATTACAAGCCACAGATTAGAATTATTCTAGCTAATATGTCCCATACAAAAAATGCTCCTTTGGTAAGACAAAGATTGTATACTAAAGAATGGACCCCAGAAACATATGGAGCTATGACCTCTGATGAAATGTATCCCGAAAGAGTACAGGAAGAACTTGAAGAAGAACTTGAGAAAGCAAGAATTATTAAATATTTCAAGGATAAGAAGCTTGAAAATGATAGTATGTATACGTGCGGAAAATGTAAGAGTAAAAAAATCGAACACGTACAGGTTCAAACTCGTTCTGCCGACGAACCTATGACTGTAAAAGCATGTTGCTTGATGTGTGGAAACCGGTGGAGAATGTAAAAATTAATTAAAATATTATCCTTAGGGATTATTTTTATTTTTTACCTGCGGCGGCGGGGGTTTAATGGGTTCCTCCATCTTGGGGATTACCTCCATTGTTTGGTACCGTTGGGGGAGTGGAGTGTCTGGGCACAAGCCTTACAACACGAGGACTATTTGTATTTTGCCCCGTTGGGCGGCTGGGTAGCAGAGGTGGTGGTTGTTCATCATCATCCGCACCGAATGAAAACGATACTTTACTTCTTTTTGATTTCTTGGATTTCTTGGATTTCTTGGATTTCTTGGATTTCTTGGATTTCTTGGATTTCTTGGATTTCTTGGATTTCTTTGACTTTTTGGATTTCTTTGACTTTTTGGATTTCTTTGATTTCTTTTTGGACTTGTTTGACTTGTATCCGAAATACCAATAAGGTAGTGGTGGGATAAGATTATTTATGCCACCATCACCACCTGGTGTATTACCTGGTCCAACTTCTGAAGAAAATCCTCCTAAAGATGGGAATGCTACTGGATTATATCTTCCAAAGCTCCGCCGTCTTCCAAATCTCCTAGGTAACAACTCGTTAATATTGGTGTTGTAGAAATATCCCGCTCTGTTAATCATTCCAACTGGTGGTCCTGCGGCTGGTGAATCTCCTAATCCTTTACTGTAGTTCATTTATAATATGTAAATATTTTATTAATTAATTAATTCCTAAAGTTTTTTTTGTACATTAGATCTAGTTTCATGCTTTCTGTGGATAATAGATTACCGAATGCAATCATGAATCCTATGACAAGTGCTATACCAGTAATTGATTTTAGAGAAGAGTATCTCTCTTCAATAGAATCCATATGTCAATACCAAAGAATTTAAAATAGATTTAAAAACAATTTGTTTAGTATTAATAATGAAAGATTTAATAGGGTTTCATAATATAGGTAATAGTTGTTATTTGAATAGTGCACTACAGTCACTTTTATCGTGTAATGAATTTAGGGAGTGTGTTTTAACAAAAAATGAAAAAAATGTCCCATTTTTGGAGATACTTCGTGAAATAATCTATAAGCGAAATAATCCAGATACTATTATATCAAACCCAATATTAATTAAACAAATGTTATCGGATCATAGTTCATTTTTCAGTAATATGAATCAACAAGATTGTCATGAATGTTTGATAACAATAATAGATATAATTCACGAAAATACAAAAACAAATGATCCTGAATATGTAAAGATTTTAGGTGTCAACAATAGAATATTGAAGAATAATCCCAATATTAAGGAAATTTCTAATAAACAATGGAAAGAAAATATACAAAAAAATGGTATATCTTTTACTAATTATCTATTCTCTGGACAATTAAGATCTAGTTTGATTTGTAAAGTATGTAAACATGAACGAAGTAATTTTGAGATTATAAATAATATAAGTCTTAGTCTACCGAATTCTGATAAAATCGATATAATAGATTGTTTCATAGACTATTTTGGAACTGAAACGCTTGATAATTCTAATTCTGTTGAATGTGAAAAATGTGAAATAAAAACAAAACATGAAAAATCATTATCTCTACATAGATTTCCAAAAATATTATTAATTCATTTTAAAAGATATACCCAACAATCTAATGGTAATTATACTCGAAATAATTGTTTAGTAGACTTTAGTCCTGAAATAATTTTTAAAGAAAAAACTATTAAATCAAAATTGGCTTATGATCTTCAGTGTGTTGTTAATCATTTTGGAATGACACCAGTTGGTGGGCATTACACAAGTATTGTTAAATATTCTGGTGAAGAATATGATTGGACGCATATAGATGATAGTAATATTTATAAATTTGATGAAGATAATTTAGTAACTGCTGCTGCCTATATACTCGTTTACAAATTGAAAGATTATTGAAAGCATTTAAAAACATGATTATTATTAATAATAAACAAGTATAATGCAGGTAATTAAGCGTAACGGAAGTCATGTTAATGTTCGTTTCGACGAAATTACGGATAGGATTAGTTCTATGTGTAATGAATTGACAACACTTGATCCGGCCAAAATTTCTCAAGAAGTTGGTAGTAGGGTGATAGATGGTATCACTACTAGTGAACTAGATCAGTTGACTGGGAAACTTTGTGCTAGTAAAATTACTATCCATCCAGAATATGGTGTTTTGGCATCTCGTCTTGTAATTGACGATCATCAGAAAAATAGTGATCGTAATTTTTCGGATGTTTGTCGTAATTTGTATTATAATAAGGACCAGTTGGAAGAACATTGTCCACTAATCAATAATGAGGTTTTCGAAATTTCTAAAAATTATAACAAGGAACTAAGTGAAATAATCGATCATAATCGTGATTATCTAATTGATTATTTCGGATTTAAGACATTGGAGCGTAGTTATTTGCTTAAAATTGATGATAAGTGTGTTGAAACACCCCAACATATGTGGATGCGTGTATCTTTGGGTATCCACGGCAATAATATTATCAAGGTTAAAGAGACGTACGATCTTATGAGCAAAAAATACTTTACCCACGCTACACCTACTCTTTTTAATGCTGGAACTATTAATCAACAATTCGCTTCATGTTTTCTATTGGGGACAGATGATAGTGTTGATGGAATATTTAAAACTATTACGGATTGCGCAAAAATTTCTAAATGGTCTGGTGGGATTGGTGTTCATATTTCTAATGTTCGAGGGAAGGGTTCTTATATTCGTAAAACGGCCGGTTATTCTGATGGAATTGTACCAATGCTAAAAACCTACAATGCTACAGCCAGGTATATTAATCAGGGTGGTAAACGTAGTGGTTCGTTTGCTATGTATATTGAACCATGGCATAAAGATATCTTGGATTTTCTTGAATGTAAGAAAAATCACGGTGCTATGGACCAGCGTGCTCTTGATTTGTTTTATGCTCTATGGATTCCAGATTTGTTTATGAAAAGGGTTAAGGATGCTGATAAATGGTCATTGATGTGTCCTTCTGAGTGTCCTGGTCTACATGATGTGTATGGTGATGAATTTGAAGAATTGTATTGTAAATATGAAAATGACCCTAAGTATAAAAAAACCGTTGTTGAAGCTCGTGTTGTTTGGGAACATATCATTAATAGTCAGATTGAGACTGGTACACCTTATATGTGCTATAAGGATTCTATTAATAAAAAAAATAATCAGTCTAATATTGGAATTATTAAATCGTCCAATCTTTGTAGTGAAATTATGGAATATAGTGATAGTAAAGAGCATGCTGTTTGTAATCTTGCATCTATTGCATTGCCCCAGTTTGTAGAATTTGATGAAAATGATGTTCCGTCATTCAATCACGATAAATTAATTAAGGTTGCAAGAGTTATAACTTACAATCTTAACCAAATTATTGATCGTAATTTTTACCCTACACCGGAGACTAAATTGAGTAATCTCAAGCATAGACCTATTGGTGTTGGTGTTCAAGGATTGGCGGATACTTATAATAGAATGAGAATGCCTTTTGATTCGGATGAGGCAGCTGAATTGAATAAGCTTATTTTTGAAACCATTTATTATGGGTGTGTTACGGAGTCAATCGATATTGCTAAAATAGATGGACCTTATTCAACATTTGAAGGTAGTCCATTCAGTAAAGGTATTCTTCAATTTGATATGTGGGTTGACGATTTTAAGGGTAATTATGATTGGGATAGTGTTCGTTCGGATATTAAAAAATATGGCATTCGTAATAGTTTGTTAACTGCCTTAATGCCTACCGCAAGTACTTCACAAATCCTAGGATTTAATGAATGTTTTGAACCAAGAACTAGTAATATCTATGTCCGTAGAACTTTGGCTGGAGAATTTCAGGTAGTTAATAATTATATGGTCAATGACCTAATTAAATTGGGGTTGTGGGATAATACTATGAGAAATGAGATTATTATGAACAAGGGTTCAATTCAACATATAAATAATATTCCAGACCACATTAAAAATCTATATAAAACAGTTTGGGAAATTAAACAAAAAGTACTAATAGATCAGTCTGCAGACAGAGCTTTGTTTGTGGATCAATCACAGAGTTTGAACCTATTCTTCGATGTGCCAAAATATCAGTTGCTTACTAAGGCACATTTCTATGGTTGGGAAAAGGGTCTAAAAACAGGATCATACTATATTAGGTCTAATTCATCAGTAGATGCTAAAAGTACTATTAGGCATGAAAATAAAGATACCGACCCCAATGTAGTAGGTGATGAAAACGAATGTTTGAATTGTTCATCCTAATTACTTTTACGACGTTTGGTTGATTTACGACTTTTACGACGTTTGGTTGATTTACGACTTTTACGACGTTTGATTGATTTACGACTTTTACGACGTTTGATTGATTTACGACTTTTACGACGTTTGATTGATTTACGACTTTTGCCAAACTTGTTTGTTTTTTTTATATTTTTTATTGATTCGTCAAAATCTTTAAACATATCTTTAACATCGTTAATTTTTGTGGGTGGGGTGTATTTTTTATTGAATATTGATTTGAAATTTGGGATTTTGTAAAACGATTTTAATAGATTTTCTGATATAGAATCAGGTGTTATCATATTATTAACAGGGGTTTTGTATGATTGTTGTTGGTATGGTTGTTGGTATGTTGATTCCATCGCTACTTTTGCATATCCAAAATTACTATTATTGTTATCTTTGTTAACAAATCGACAATTTATAACACGCATTAATTCTGAAATACTTTTAAAATTCATCTTGATATCATAATTTATGTGTTCGTAATAATGATTCAAAGTTCTTAATATAATTGATTCAAACTTAGATCCTTTAATACACTTGTCTATATATTTTTTAATTTCATTAATTTGTTCTATAGGATTTTTAAATATAGCATTAATATTTATTAAAAATTCCTCATTTGATTCGGCACTTTTTAGTTTTGTATGTTCATTTTCTGTATAAATTGAAACTGCAGATATATATAACAATAATGTTAATAATATTATATAAATCTCCTTATATTGTGGGGTATTATTAACATCATCAACATCACGAAGATTACGACAAAAGTCTGCTCCAAAATCTATCATTTTTATATATTCTACATAATCATGACTATATTTTGCTACAAAATTTTCAAACTTTATGTCTAAACATAACATATCGAAATTATTTATCATAAATATAATAATATTATTGACATTGTTTATTACGTTCATTAACATATCGTCATCATTTGTCGGATCCCTTAACAAAGTTTTTACATCACTTGCGTATAATTTCATTACATATACTTGTACGAATTTCCTATCATATTGAATTTGAAATATTTCGTATATTTTTGCTCCAAAACCGGACTCAAACGCACCCATGGTAAATAAAATTTCACTATTATTCTTTTTTGTATTATCGGGATTAATTGGGATTGGTTTACTACTAATTCTAATAGCAACATCACGTTGTTTTAATTTATTTCTAATTATAACTTTTGCTTTAATTAGAGTATTAGAGGACCCATTTCCTATAACTTTTATATTGTCATCACCTTCTACTACTAACTCATGGTCTTTAGAACATTTGTTAAAATTATCTAGTATAAATTCTACTGGGGATGATCCCCAACCTTCAGGTTTATCTTTTAACACATAATTAATGTTAATATTATTTAATACATTTAATTCTTGTCTATTTAAAAATTCTTGTAAATTAACCATTGTTATATATATATATATATAAAATATTTTTTATTTTTTATTTTTTATTTTTTATTTTTTTCTGCAATTACTTTAAGTTTTTCTAAGTTATTATTTTTTGTTAGTCCTGGAAAATATTTTGAATTATCGTTAATAAATTTATAAAATTTTGGAATATCGTTTTTCAATTCTAAAGCTTGCATAGTAATTTTCATATGGAATAGCAATTTATCGTTTATTTCACCACCGTCTTTTTCCATGTTTTATTTTATCACTTTATAATTCTAATGTATTATGAACGATTTATTATTTTAGTAAATTGAATTTGCCGTAACGAATGAATCATCGTTTCCGTTATCGGCTATTCCAGCGTATAATCCTGGGTTGTCGTGTTCGTATGTTTCTATTTTGAAAATCAATCCAATATTTCTTTTTTGTCTTTTAAAGAGTCTAGGATCTAGTGGATCAAAAACATCCTGAACTTTTGACTTTCTAAATATATTATTTGTAAATTCTTCAACATAGTTGGCATATGGTTCCACTAAGCTATTATATTTTTGTTTAATTGTCACAGCTTTTCTGTATTGTAACATTTTCTCTAATGGAATTGGTATTCCATCAAAAGATGTAAAACTCAATGTTACTTTTTGTAAAGATTCATCCGATGGTAGAAACCTATTATCCCAATATAATTGAGAGCTTGCCAACAATGATTCAACCGATTCTACATATTCTCTTGTACCTGTATTTGTTCCCAAATTTAGTCTTATAGGGCAATTAAATATGGCTGTTGAGTTTGTTTGATTACTAGATTGAACTCTTTGATTTCTTTGTGCTTGAAATATAGTAATTAGTAGATTTGTGTCGGGTAGTTCTGTAACAATCCAATTTCTATAGGAAAACATTTGATTTTTAAAATCTCCATTTCGGGTTCCCGAATCATACCATGCGGTCTGTCTGGTTATTTTTGGTGTTCCGTCGTCACCCGTATATGTAGCATCCGCACCACTAGCTGTTGTATTTGTTGCTGTGTTTGCATATTGTGGGCCTGCTGCTATAGCATCATCAAACTGACCTGTACCACCATCAATAACTTCCGTAGTAACCCAAGATCCTCCACCTGGTGTTGCGTCGTAACCATCAACGGGTATTCCGCGTGGGTCTGGTCCTTGACCACCAGCATTAAGGAATTTTTCTGTATATGTTGAATCATTACCTAAATTATTTACCCTGAGTGCACCAAACCCGTTGCTGCTTAGTCTCATTGCATTTGTAATATTTGGATTTGTTGAATCAAGAACATTACCAAATGTAACATAACTGAAATATGTTAAATCTATGCCATAAGAAACATCTGTTGGTATACATCTTGCATTTACCCAAGATTTAACAATACTTACACCGAATAAATTATTAAGATCTCCATTTAAATATAAATCTTGTACAGTATCTCTTAGTCCCATACGTTGAAACCGGTCACCGGGCGATCCGTACGGTCCCCATACATTACCTCTATAATATGGGAATGGTACGGGTGAATCTGTTCGTGTTACTGTTGGGTCTGCTCCATCGCTTGTTCCGGGTTGATAGTTCATGCCTAGTCCTGGTCCTGGTAAAAATCTTTGAAAGTCACCATAGCCGTAATATTCCAGAGGATCAAAAGAAGAATCAACAATTAGGGCATTGACTATAAGATCTACGTAATCTACGCCTCTGTATGTTTGGTCTTGGGCTATGGTCAATAACAATATAACTCTCATTAGGGAAGTAATATTATTATTTACTAGATGATCTTCGCTAAGTCTATATGTCCAATCATTAAGATCATATAAACCATAACCTGAAAGAATAAGGTAGAATAATCCTGTTTGGTCGGTGACTGTGAATGTATCAGTTGTGTAGGTGGGGACTGTTTGTTGTGGGTAAGGTTGTAGTTGATGTGTAGCACCACCAACTGTTGGATTCCACAATCTTAGTGGTGGTGGTGTGTTGTTATTTGGTATAGCGAAAGGACTATCGAAATATGTTCTGAATAATTGTAGAGGTGTTGAATAAAACCCTATTGCATTTTCTGTTAGGAAATTTTCTTCTTGTGGAATATAGGATGCCCAAGATATAGGAATCCCTGCTGGAATATTAGTTAAAGTCATATTATTTGTACCTACTGCACCTGATGCTGCCATAGTTATAACATAGGTTAGTCCTGCATTTACCGTCCCTTCGCTTACTACTACATAGTAATTGTTTGCTACTTCGGATGGTGTTGTGTCTGGTAAATCGCTTGCTCGTACTAAGCTACCAACGCCTAAAACTATTTTTGCAACGTATATACCATTTTCATCAGCCGATGTTTGATTCTTAATTAGTATTCTATCATTTTCAATAATAACAACTCCATCGACTGTATCACCAACTTCAAAATCTGTGGCTAGTGTACCATTAGCTGTTGTTGCAATTCTTACTGTTGGACACGGAGGTACACTTCCTTCTACAAATTGTGAAAAACTAACGAAATCTGGAAGATAAGTAACAAGTGGTATAATATCTCTTGGTATTACTGTATGTACTAATGATATGGATCTTAATGATTTTAGTGTCTTGGGTAGATATATGGTCATTTCATTACCTACAATAATATTAGCATTGTTCTTAACTACTGGGAATCCTGGGTCGGCCGGTCTTATTACAATACCCGAACCAAGATAATTACCACTGCTACTAACACCAATTAATTCAAATGTTGATGGTGCTGGACTAGTATTAACAATAACATTTGTAATTTCCCATGTTCCGTTAACAGATTTATTACCCTGAACACTGTGAATAGTAACTTTATCACCAGCTTTTAAAATTGTGGTAAGTGATGAGGGCGAAAAAAATGTACTTACTACTTGGATTACTACTGGTGATACACCAAGACCCGTAGTTGTAACAACACTGGTTGTAAAATTATCTCTTAGTCCAATACTAAGGGCATATGTTTTTGAATCTTTGACTGACTGTATTCCTACACAATCTCTAGAATCAACGAATAATAGATTTTCACGAACTGTTGTTTCTTTACTATTTGAATTAGCTAACCTAAAACCTGAACTATTGTCTGTTTTATCTCTAACACCTAATTCCGGAAACATATGATTGTTTATGTTCATGTTTGTTAATATATAATATAATTTTTTATAATATTAAAATATAATAAACGATTTATTATCTTAGTAAATTGAATTGGCCGTAACAAATGAATTATCGTTTCCATTATCGGCTATTCCAGCATATAATCCAGGATTATCGTGTTCGTATGTTTCTATTTTGAAAATCAACCCTATATTTCTCTTTAGTCTTTTAAAGAGTCTAGGATCTAGTGGATCAAAAACACTTTGAACCTTAGATTTTCTTAGAATAGTTGTGCTGACATTATCAATTATATCTTTAAATGGCTCTACTATAGTATTATATGTTTGTTGGAGGGTTACGGATCTTCTAAACTGTAACATTTTCTCTAATGGAATTGGTATTCCATCAAATGCTGTAAAACTCAATGTCAATTTATATAAGGATTCATCCGATGGTAGAAACCTGTTATCCCAGTATAATTGAGAACTTGCCAACAATGATTCAACAGATTCTACGTATTCTCTTGTACCTGTATTTGTTCCCAAATTTAGTCTTATAGGACAATTAAATATGGCTGTTGTGTTTGTTTGATTACTGGATTGAACTCTTTGATTTCTCTGTGCTTGAAATACCGTAATTAGTAGATTTGTGTCGGGTAGTTCTGTAATAATCCAATTTCTATAGGAAAACATTTGATTTTTAAAATCTCCATTTCGGGACCCTGAATCATACCATGCGGTCTGTCTGGTTATTTTTGGTGTTCCGTCGTCACCTGTATAGGTAGCATCTGCACCACTAGATGTTGTATTGGTTGCTGTGTTTGCATATTGTGGACCTGCTGCTATAGCATCATCAAATTGACCTGTACCACCATCAATAACTTCCGTAGTAACCCAGGATCCTCCTCCTGGTGTTGAAGAGTAGCCATCAATGGGTATTCCGTGTGGGTCTGGACCTTGACCACCAGCGTTAAGGAATTTTTCTGTATATGTTGAATCATTTCCTAAATTATTTACTCTGAGTGCGCCAAACCCGTTGCTGCTTAGTCTCATTGCATTTGTAATATTTGGATTTGTGGAGTCAAGAATATTACCGAATGTAACAAAACTAAATGCTGGAAAATTTATACCATAAGAAATATCACTCGATATGCATTTAGCGGTCACCCAAGGTTTTATAATACTTACTCCGAATAAATTACTAAGATCTCCATTTAAAAATAGATCTTGTACAGTATCTCTTAGTCCCATACGTTGAAACCGATCACCGGGCGAGCTATACGGTCCCCATACATTACCTCTGTAATATGGGAATGGTACGGGTGAATCTGTTCGTGTTACTGTTGGGTCTGCTCCATCACTTGTGCCTGGTTGATAGCTCATACCTAGTCCTGGTCCTGGTAAAAATCTTTGAAAGTCACCATAGCCGTAATATACAAGAGGGTCTAAAATATTAGCTGTTTGTGAGTTAAGTATAAGATCTACGTAATCTATGTCTCTTAGTGTTTGGTTTAAGGCTATGGTTAATAATAACAGAATTCTCATCAAAGAAGTTACAAAATAATTTACAAAATCATCGGCATTAAGTCTATATGTCCAGTCATGGAGATCATATAATCCATAACCCGAAAGAATAAGATAGAATAATCCAGGTTGTTCTCCGGTTTGGTCGGTGACTGTGAATGTATCAGTTGTGTAGGTGGGAACTGTTTGTTGTGGGTAAGGTTGTAGTTGATGTGTAGCACCACCAACTATTGGATTCCACAATCTTAGTGGTGGTGGGGTATTATTGTTTGGTATAGAAAAAGGACTATCAAAGTATGTTCTGAATAATTGTAGAGGTGTTGAATAAAATCCTATTATGTTTTCGTTTAGAAAATTTTCTTCTTGTGGAATATAGGATGCCCAAGATATGGGTATTCCTGCTGGAATATTAGTTAAAGTCATATTATCCGTACCTACTTGTTCACCTCCAGCCATATATATAATATATGTTAGTCCCCCATTTACAGTACCTTCGCTTACCACAACATAGTAATTGTTTGCTACTTCGGATGGTGTTGTCTCTGGTAAATCATTTGATCTTATTAACGGTGCTTGTACAATATATATACCATTTTCATCAGCTGAAGTTTGGTTCTTAATGAGTATTCTATCATTTAAAACTAAAACAACTCCATCAATAGTATCACCAATTTCAAAATCTGTGGCTAGTGTGCCATTAGTTGTTGTTGCGACTCTTACTGTTGGACACGGAGGTACACTTGCTTCTACAAATTGTGAAAAACTAACAAAGTCTGGTAGATATATGTTTAATGGTATAATGTCTCTTGGTATTACTGTATGGACTAATGATATGGATCTTAAAGATTTTAGTTTCTTGGGTAGATATATGGTCATTTCATTGCCTACTATAATATTAGCATTGTTATTAATCCTGGGGAATCCTGGGTCGGCCGGTCTTGTAACAATTCCAGAACCTGTGTAATTTCCACTGCTTACGGCTTCAAGTATTTCAAAAGTCACTGGTATTAGTGGATCTGAATCAACAAGAACATTTGTAATTTCCCATGTTCCGTTAACGGATTTATTGCCTTGAACATCACTTATAATAACTATATCACCGTCGTTTAAAATTGATCTGAACGAAATAAACCCGGCTATAGAATATGATTTAATGGATATAACTACGGGTGATACTCCTAAGCCTGTAGTTGTAATAACTCTTGCTGTAAAATTATCATTAAGTCCTAGACCTGTGGCATATGTCTTTGCATCTTTTATGGATTGGATTCCTACACAATCTCTTGAATCAACAAATACTAGATTGTCTCTGACGGTAGTTTCTTTTTTATTAGATTTGGATGATATGAAACCAGAATTGTTATCTGATTTATCTCTAACTCCAAATTCTGGAAACATGTGATTGTTTATGTTCATTATTGTTAATATATATAATTATAATTATTATTTGAACAAGATTAAAGGTTAATAATTATTTATTTAAATATTGTTAATATATATAATATGTTGGTAGAGTCTTTCGGTGCATATAATTATTTTGAAAATGGATCGAAGCGCCATGAAGGATATCATAGTTCGGGTGAACCTATAGAAGAATTGACGTATGAACAAAAAAATATGTTAATGTTAATAATATTTTTTTATGTGTTTACAACAATTTACGTTGCTTTAAAATATCCGATTGGTGGAGATGTTGTTATTAGTGTTATATTAGCTTTATTCTTTTCAACTATTTTTTGGTTTATTAAAATAATAGAATTTATTATTATTATGTTATCAAATAATAATTATAATAAAAAAAGTGTTGTAAAGTCAAAGGTGGGTAAAAAAAGTGTTGTAAAGTCAAAGTATAATGATCCTATATACTAAGCCTATTCGTTTAATTATATAATAAAAAATAATGTTAATTCGTAATGGGATATTCTAAAATATTTGTCGCTGGTTGTTGGAATGAAAGAGCTAAAATACACGAAATAATTAAACATTTTGAAGAAATCGCTGATATTACACATGATTGGACTGTGCATGAATCTGAAGAATTGTTTAATAATAAATCATATTTGAAATGTCAATCTTTATTGGATGTGGATGGTATTGAAAGAGCAGATTATTTAGTTGTTATAATGGATATTCCAAATTACCCTTATATGGGAACTTGGACAGAAATTGGTATGGCTATAATGTCTGGACTCCCAGTATTAATGTATAATCCAATTAATGCGTGTGAAAATAATATCTACATGCACCACCCTATGATTAAGCGTTTTGATTCACTAAATAAAATTGCGGAATATATCAAAAATGATTAATTAAATCTATTTAAGTTTAAGTTTTGTATTATTTATATAAGTAGAGTATATAAATAATGGAAAAAGTAACTGTAGAACCCATCGAGCCCATCCTACGGGAGAATCCAGATCGTTATAGTTTGTTCCCTATAAACTATCCAGAAATTTGGAATTTTTACAAAAAAGCTGAAGCCGCGACATGGACAGCCGACGAGATTGATTTTGGGGCAGATATGAAAGATTGGGGAGAACTAAATGATGATGAACGTTATTTTATTGAACACGTTCTTGCCTTCTTTGCTGGAAGTGATGGTTTGGTTTTGGAAAATCTTATGTCTACATTTTCTACAGAAGTTCAGATTCCGGAGGCTAGGGCATTCTATGCTCACCAAGGATACATCGAAACAGTCCATAATGAAACATATGCAAAAATGATTGATACATTAGTAAAGGATACTGACCGTAAATATGAATTATTTAATGCTATTGGTAATATTCCCTGCGTAACTAAAAAAGCCAACTGGGCTGAAAAATGGATGAATCTAAAAACTAGACCATTTAGGGAGCGTTTGATTGGTTTTATTATCGTAGAAGGTTTGTTCTTTTCGGGTAGTTTTTGTTCTATTTTTTGGTTAAAGTCTAGGGGAAAAATGATTAATGCATTGGCAAAGAGTAATGAATTTATTGCTAGAGATGAAGGGTTGCATACAACTTTTGGAATTATGTTGTACAAACTTTTGGTTACTAAATGTGATACAAAAACTATTCATGATATTTTCAAAGAAGCTGTAGAAATAGAGATTGAATTTATTTGTGAATCTCTTCCCTGTAGGCTTATTGATATGAATAGTGAACTAATGATCCAATATATTAAATATGTAGCGGATAATTTGTTATCCGAATTGGGATATCCAATGCTATACAATACAGAATGTCCTTTTGATTTTATGGATAATATTAATCTTGGTGGTAAATCAAACTTTTTCGACCAAAGATCTAGTGATTATAGTAAAGCATATTCAGTATCCAATAAAAGTGAAAGAGTATTTGAAACGGGTGATGATTTTTAAGAATGTTTGTTAAATCTTTTATTTAAAAAAAATATATTTTATTATTATTAGAATCATGTCAACAAAGACCGATGTTGCACGAATTCCTAGGAAACCTAGTAATAATATAATAGATGCATGTGATAAAAAAGGCATAGACATAACAGAAGAAAAAACTGTAAAAGTATATAAATCCAAATCATTGTTAAAAAAACAATGCAAACCCAAGAAACGTCGTCGTTCACATAGTGTTACACACAAACCCCGCCCAAATAACAGCACACGTCGCTCACATAAAAAACCCCGCCCAAATAAAATCAAACTATTTAAGCGTGTTGTTGAACCTAAACAAATTAAAAAACTAAAGGTGTCTTCCAAGTCAAAGGTGAACCGTAAAATAAGTAAATTAAATAAGGTTTCTAATATCTTTAAATCACAAAAAAATCATCATAAAGAAGCTGATAAATTGAAAGAACAGTTGGTTATTGTTATTAATTGTCATTCTTCCCAAAAAGAACCAGAGAAAAAAAAGTTACTTGTAGATGTTAAGGATTATTTTGACAGACCTTATATTTCTTCTGATGAAAAAAAAATTATGGTTGAAAAGATTAATAGATATAATCCTAATCCTACACAGGTTAAAAAATTAGAGAATGTTTTAGGAAAACCTAAGATGACAAAAGCAGATTCAAAAAAATTCGTACAAGAACTCGATAATGTTTTAACGGACAAATTGGATAATAATTCAAAGCGACAGGTAGATAATGTTATTAGGGATTTTAACACCTTTGTTAAAAAACCAATTGTTTCAGATCAATATAGAAAAAATATTGTTAATTTATTATTTAAAAATGATTCTAATAAAATAAGACAGGCTAAACCGAATGTGAATACAGATAAATATGATCGATGGAATGCCAAAGACGCTTTGGAAAACAAAAGACAGACTAAACAGGATTCCGACAAATATGATCGATGGAATGCCAAAGACGCTTTGGAAAATGAAAGACAGACTAGACAGGATTCCGACAAATATGATCGATGGAATGCCAAAGACGCTTTAGCGGATCGAAAATCTAAAGAATTGGGGAAATTTAATGATGATCAATTGGAATTACAGCGACAAGGATTACAGCAAAATAATAGTTTTTTTAAGAATAAGGACGTTAGGGAAGAAGAAAAGTTAAGGCTTATGAAGGAATATAATGAGGATGTTAAATCCCAAGCTTTGGAGGATAGAAAGTTGTTAGAATCTCAGAAAATAGACAATGAAATTTATAAGCAAAGAAAATTGGATATGTTGGATAGTTATAACAAAAATAAATTGGATACTATGGAAAGATTAAATAAAGAAAATATGGATGATTCTGATAACAAATGGAATAATATTAAATCGTGGATGAGTAAATTTAATCCACAAGATATTAGATACCAGAAACAAAACCCGGAAGATAAACCATTAGAAAATAGGGAAGTTGCTAAAATAAAAGGTAAAGTGTATGCTACTATAAATGAAGCTACCAATGTTTTCGATACGCAATCTAATTTGATGAAAGCACAAGAAGATATAATAAAGGCATTAATCAATAAACAGGAAGATTCAGAACAAAGATTAGAACAGTGGGTTAAACAAATGCAAGAGAATAATGCAAAGAGAGATGGTGTAATTGATAAAATTATTCCACAAATAGTAAAATTACAAGGACGTAAACAATATTACGACCAACAATCTTACGACCAACAATATTACGACCAACAATATTACGATCCGTATGTATCAAATATGACAAGAAATTTGAAAGATCAAGAAAATAATGCATTAAGAACACAAATTGATAATCTAAAAATGAAACTACTTGCACAACAAGACAACCAACAACGTCGTCCATTAGAACAAAACAGATTTGGCAGTGATGCTGTTATTCAAAAACAATTAGATATGTTAAGTCAGAATATATCTAATTTACAAAGACCCGGAGGACAATCACAGTTTGTTAATAATAATAACACACAATCAATAAATGACAGTGGACGTACGAGAGACAGTGGACGTACGAGAGACAGTGTTGTCCCAAGTGTTGTCCCAAGTGTTGTCCCAAGTGTTTCAAACGGTCTTCCGAAAGATCAAATAGTTAAACTTATTGACGAAATGAGTAATAAATTGTTTGAAAGATTATATCCTGTAGTAAAAACAGCTAAAAGTGCTACTGAACGCGATCAAAAAGCAAATTTACAAAATATTAGTAACAGAACTAATGAATCTGGAAAAGGAAATATAAATTTTGATAAAATTAATGAATTTAAAAATGAAAGTGGTGGGTCTCCATTAGCTGACGCTGTAAATGTCGTTACACAACCACAACCACAACCACAACAACAACCACAACAACAACCACAACCACAACAACAATTCACCCAAAGAAATACAAATGGTGATGAAATAGAACTTACGGAAAACCAAAGAAATAAGGCTAATGTGGAATTACTTAATAAACAGTTAGAAGAAGGATTACAATTTATATTAGCGGTTGAGAAAACATCTAAACAGGATTCTGGTGAATATGGAAAAATTAAGGAACAAATGGATAAAATTGAATTAAAATCTGAAATGGGTGATTCTGAGATTAAAGGAATAACAAAAGAATTAAGTGAACTAAATGCTGAAAAAATAAGGTTATTAACAAAAAATATAAAATACCAAACAAAGTTACAAGAACATCTATCTCGATACAAAAAAGTTTGTGAACAGATCGTGACTACTTCTGATAAACTCACGGGATCAAAGGTAACACACCAAGAACGAGCACAATTTGATACGTATGTTCGTATCGCTAAAGAAAAAATAGATGAATTTAATAAAAAAGAAGAAGAATCAAAGAAATATGAAGTCAAATTAAAGGATGATCTAAATGATAAAAAATACTCTGGAATTATGCAAAAAATACGTAATTATACTTCCAAAAAATTGGGTGAAGTTGAAAAACAAGTACGAGAATTGAGACTATTAGAAGGTAAAAATAGTCAATCACAAACTGAAGAACAATTTAATGAAAATAAAGCTGAAAAAGAAAAATTAGGAGAAAAAATAAGAAAATTAAATGAAATAGCTGAATTAGCAAGAAAACAGGTAGGTGTAAGTGGAGAATTAGAAGAAAAAATAAAAGAATTAAAAGAGTTGAGTGGTATATTAGTTGGTATTAGAAAAAAATTAAATGTGGGTGAAAACGGAGAAATTATGGGTGCTTTAGATAAGTTAGATGGTAAATACAAAATAATAAATGATATTTTTGATAGTTTGAGGGGAAATATTAATAACCCAGACGATTATGGTGTTAAATTAGATTTTATAAAGAAGAGTATAAAAAGGATTCTAATAAGTAACAAATTATTAAAGTATTTTGTAAAGGATTGTAAAAATGTTATTGATGAATGGAAGAGTGTTAGTGATGATGTTGATATTAATACACCAGATCTACTTAAGAATGAATTAGGAAGACTTAAGAAAGAATTAGAGGCTGCCAAATTACAAGGTTCCACAAACCCCAAAGATCCTGATTTAGAAAGTAGAGCTGAAGCTGCAAAAAAAGATGCTGAAGATGCTGTAAAAGCTGCTGCTTCACAAAAAGCTGCTGCTGCAAAAAAAGCTGCTGAAGCTGCTGCTGCAAAACAAGCTGCTTCTGCTGCTGCTGCTTCTGTAAAAGCTGCTGCTGCTGCTGCACAAAAAGCTGCTGCTTCACAACAAGCTGCTGCTGCAAAAAAAGCTGCTGAAGCTGCTGCTGTTGCTGAAGCAAAAAGACTAATTACTGAAGCTGAACAAGCTGTAAAAGTTGCTGAACAAGCTGTTGTTGACGATGCTAAAAAATCTACTGCTATTGCTAGTGCTGATGGTTTTATTTTAATTGCTACTCGTGCTGTCAAAGATAGTGAAACTAATAATTTTATAACCAAAATTGAGGCGGATGCTTTTAATACAACAATCGCTGATTTACGTTCAAGACTTGAAGCTGCTGCTGTTGCTGAAGCAAAAAGACTAATTACTGAAGCTGAACAAGCTGTAAAAGTTGCTGAACAAGCTGTTGTTGACGATGCTAAAAAATCTACTGCTATTGCTAGTGCTGATGGTTTTATTTTAATTGCTACTCGTGCTGTCAAAGATAGTGAAACTAATAATTTTATAACCAAAATTGAGGCGGATGCTTTTAATACAACAATCGCTGATTTACGTTCAAGACTTGAAGCTGCTGAAAAAAAAACGATAGTATTACCAGATGCTGTTATAAAAGAAAATATAAGAAAATTAGTTCAGGCAAAACATAGTATCGAAAAACTTGTAAATTTAGTAAACAATACTGATAATAAAGATACGATAAAATTAATTAAGAATGATAAACTAAGATATAAGATAATAAGCCGTAAAGAAAATTATAATGAATTATCTAGTAAATTAAACTTAATTGGTAATGGTGATAGTATATCCAAAGATATTATGAAATTAGTTAGTGATTACGCAAATGATTATGAGGATTCAAAAGGTATTGGTAGAGTTATTGTACGTATATCTGATAATACTGATGAAACTGGTGAAGCTATATTCAAAAGAATAGATGATAATAATTTAACATTTAATACAGCGGTTTGTGATCCTGTTAAAAAACCATTTAATATACCAGGTCCATATAGTAGTGGTACCGAAGTATATGGTCCATTTTCTGAGGTTATTAGTAATAAAACAAATAAAGATATATATAAAGACACACTTAAAGAAACAATAGAAAAATTTAAAAAAGATAGATATAATGATATTATTATAGCATATGGTCAATCAGGATCTGGAAAATCATATACACTTTTAGGTAAAGAAGGTGAATATGGTAAATTAATTGGTACTGAAGAAGATGGTAATATGGGAATGTTACAATATTCAATAATGACAATTTTAGATAAAAATGATCAAATTAATGTTGTAAAACATATTAAAATTAGATCCCTACAATTGTATCATGATAATGTATATGATGCGTTGGCAGATTATGAAAAAGTGGTTTACAAGGATAATAAACTAGTTAAAGAACCAGGAGATAATTTTATAAATAACAAAAATAAAACCTTTGATTATCTTACCAAGGATAATAACTTCGATTTTTCAAAAGATGGTGAAATATTTACTGCACTAGTTAATATTAAAGAAAATCCCCAAGGAGCTGCTGTTAATTTATCAAAAATTAATATAATTACTCGAGTTTATGATAAAATAGGTGTTGAGTCAACTATCGACGACATTTTAAAGAATAAATGTGTAAATGTGGAGATAACTAGTTTATTTGAATTTAATGAAGCATATGCTAGGATCATTAACAATAGACCAGTTCGTAGTACTATTAATAATCTAAAAAGTTCAAGAAGCCATTTGTTTATATATTTTGATGTTACATATACATCAGGTAGTAATAATACATTTACTGTTGTGGATTTGGCTGGAACAGAGGAAATTTCTAAAAATAAACCACAAACCCAACTTGACAAAGAAGGTTCAAGTATTGTAAAGAATCTTAATGTTGTCACGTCTTTATTTAAAGGTTTATCAGACGGTATGTTTATTCAAAAACCGACTAATAAAGATCTATACAAAAATCATGTTATGTTACTTAATAAGAACGATCTTCCACCAGTTTTTATGGAAATGATATCGGCGAATTCTTTTATAATGAATAAATCTCAAACTAATGAAGTAAATAATGAAATTGTAGGAAATGTTGACGGTAATACGTATAATATAAACCCCAAACCTATGGGTTTTGAAAAGTATATGGATTTTTCTGGGACAATAAAACCAATTGAAAATATAAGTAGATACGGAATGTATCATTTATTGAACTCTGTAGCATATTTTTTTGGAAAACGTGATAAAGGAGGTAACTATAAAATTGTAAGTGCAAATAAATTAACAAAGATACAATTATTTTTAACAACAAAAAGAACAAATGAAAGTGATGATGGAAGTGATCAAGCATGTAAAAAAGCAGATTATACAATTTCAAATATAGGTATGAAGCTAATAGGTGGAAGCTTTAAAAATCCAGCAACTTGTTTATTATGGCCAACTAGCAATAATCTTTTCAAAAATCTTTTCAAAAATAATAAATTAGTTTTTAACGAATCATATGGTAATGCATCATGGTATGGTAAAAGAAGTACGAATAATTATATTATGGGTGGTAAATCATTTACTTTAGAAGATTTTAAAGATACCCCCGGTTACGATTATAAAATAATTAATGAACTTGATCCAACTAATGAACCTGATCCAAATAATGAACCTGATCCAACTAATAAACCTGATCCAATTAATGAACCTGATCCAACTAATAAACCTGATCCAATTAATGAACCTGATCCAACTAATAAACCTGATCCAATTAATGGTTTTGGTCGTATAGCGAGACGTCGTAGTTTCAATCAATCAAGAAAACCAAAGTCACGTGTAAAAAGAGGACGAAGTGTTGCGAAGCCTAGAGCGAAGAGAACTAGTTATACAAAAATTGTGAGACCGAGGAAGAGTCGAACAAGATTTAGAAGTTTTGGTGTTAAAATTAATAAAGTTGTCCCAAAACCCATTAAACGAAGAAGTCAAAAAAGTACTCGTAACAAACGAAGTAAAAGTCGAGTCGTCCGTCGTAGAAGTCGTGTTATAAAAATTTAAATAATAATAATTAAATGTGTTTAAAGAATTGGGTAGTATATAAAATATAATAAGAGAAAGAGTGGAAGTAACAATTGGTAAAACAATCAAACAAACAAACAATAAAATGAGTTCTGTAATGCGTGCATCGAAGTTTAATGTTGGTATGATTACCCATGACAAGATCAAGCCTAAGGGAAAGGGAAAGATGGTTAAGATGACTGTTGATGGTGGTGGTTTGATTTGTCTTCAGCTTCCTATTTCTAAGGTTCCTTTTGGTCTTAGTACTTATGAGGATGAGAAGTCGGGTATTAAAAAGTATAGTTTGGAGGTTTCTCTTGGTGGATCTCCTGAGCTTGAAGCTTTTCACGATCTACTAGCTGATATTGATGAGCTTAATGTTGATAAAATTGTGTCTAATGCTGAAGCTTGGATTGGTGAGAAGAAGACTAAGGCTGTAGTTGAGGGTGCTCTTTATGGTTCTTTGATTAAGCCTGATAAGAAAGGTGAGTCTCCTTCTCGTTTTAAGATGAAGTTGCCTGTTTGGGAGGGTAAGCCGATGTTTACTGTTTATGGAAATGATAAGCAGCAGATTAAGACTTATGACCTTGTTGATGGTGTTCCTGTTCTTAATTGGGATTGGGCTCAGAATGGTATGGAGGCTAAGGTAATTGTTGAGTGTGAGGGTCTTTGGGTAGTGAATAAGAATATTTATTGTACTTGGCGTGCGGTATCTATTAAGGTTACTAAGAAGTCTAATCGTATTACTGAGTATTCATTTGAGGATGATGATGATGAGGTTGATGATAAGAAGAGTGATGGTGATTCGGTTGTATATGATGATGATGAAATTGATGACTCCGATGATGCCTAATAAATAAGTGTGTAATAAAAACCAAAAAAAAATAATAATATAGTGTAAATGAGTAATATTTATAATATACGTATCTTGGTTGATTTCAATCAAGATAATTTGTCAAACATTAGTGAATATATAATAACTTTATTTCCTAATGGTTCTATGGAGGAAAGTTCTAAGTATAAACGAGGTCTTGGACCTTATTACAGAATCAAAAAAGATGATTCTTTAATAAAGAGCAATGATTGTTGTTCTATTTGTTTGGACAATTATAAGCCTGGGTTGTATAAGAGAACTATTGGTTGTAATCATACTTTTCATAAAAAGTGTATAGATAAATGGTTTAAGAGTTGTAAGGATATGACTTGTCCTATATGTAGAAAATATCATAATAATTTAATATCAATTTTAAAAGATTAATTCCCAAAATTTAATATTATTAAGATCTAATTGTTTTTGTCTGTTTATGTTAATAATTTTTTTACGGTTATTTCCCTTAACTGTCCTATTTTTTAAATCTATTCCAGAAAAATCCTCATAATCACCTAATGACCTAACGGTCCCCAAATTAAACTTTTCAATATCCTTTAATATTAATTTAAAAGATTTATTGAAAGATTTATTTAGTATAGAGTCTATTTGATCATTGAATCCAAATTTATAGTAAAGTCTAGTTCTTGCCAATAATTCAATATTTTTTCTTTTCTCCTTGTCATGGTCCCCCCATATAGTTTTTCTGTGATCTCTTTTGAAGCAGGTGAATACTATTGATTCGTTGGGACTCCAGAATGTCCAACCGCGCGTGTAGAGTCTTAGTGTTATGTCTAATTCTTCTCCAAAGAAAAGATAAAAAAGATATGGATCATAGGGTGCATCGCGTAGTATATTTGATTTTGAGAATGAAAAACATGCTCCCCATGCTTGTGATTTGAATGGTTTATTGGGTGGTTTACCAACGTGATATTCGGATTGTATTCTTGTAAAATGATCATTTACCTTTATACCTTCTACGTACAACCCCGACCTCAAAATTTTTGTATCATATTTACCTGTAACTAAATCATATTCCGGTGGGTATTGTGTTAGTACTGATAAATCGGGTAGTTCTTTTAGCATTTGAATCAACCTTGTGTCCCAATTTTTATCAAACATTGTGTGTGAATCTATTTGTAAATAATATTCTTCGTTGTCCCATTTTTTTTGAATTAGGTAGCGTGCCCAGTTAGGACCCATCGCATTTTCATAGGGGACTGTTTCTAAAATAACGTTAGATTTGTCTAGTAATAATTGTGGCAATCCCGATACTGATTTATCATTTGTTCCGTTTTGTTCGTATATGTGTATCCATATATTTTTAGGGTATTTTGAATTATTTATAAGGTTGGTGACGGTCCTTAGTATTTCTGGATCTCTGTAGCTAGCTATACTTACAAATATTTGATTTTTTTTTAAATTATTGTCATTGTATTCAACACTGTCTAGGTTCTTTTTAAACATATCTTTATAATCTTTGTAAGAACTGTCAATATCCAAAGAAACAAATTTTTCGGAGCATAAATCGCAATAAATGTATATAAAGATATATATTATAGTAATAATAAAAAGGATTAAAATTGTCATCTTACTGTGCATTTTTATTAAAATTTAAATAAATATACACAATAACATCCAATTCAAATGAGTAAGAGTTTCGAAGACGATAGTGACAACAGTGACAACAGTTACAACGGTGATAGTGTTTTGGATTTATCAACTCCCCATGTTACAAGAATTGAGATAGTTAAAATATTAGGTATGAGACCAAAGAATCTAGATTATTATCGTAGAGCTTTTGTTCACAAATCTATTAATAGGAATGTTAAGAAAGCTAAGAATCAAAAGGTGTTGGATTATATGATGGAATCCAATGAAAGACTTGAACTTTTGGGTGATTCTGTGTTGGGGTTGGTTGTAACAAATTATTTGTTCGATAAGTTTCCAGATAAAGCAGAAGGTTTTCTAACTAGAACAAAAACTAAGATTGTTCGTAGGGAAGGTTGTGCATTATTTGCGAGAGAATTAAATCTTGGTGAATTTATACTTACTAGTGACCATATAACAATTAATAAGCAATCTGATAAAATTTTAGAAGATACATTTGAGGCATTTGTTGGTGCTATTTACAAAGATTTGGGATTTAAGTCTGCGACTGTTTTTATAACTAGACTTATAGAAAAATGTATTAATTTTGATACGATTCTAATTGATAATAATTATAAAGATGTTTTGCTCAGGTATTCTCAGGGTAAAGGTTATCCACTACCAATTTATGAAGAAGAGAATAAGGAGGGTCCTGCACATAGTTGTAAATTTACAATGTCTGTAAAATTAATAATCACTAGTAATGGAAGTACTTGTTTTATTAAGGCTGTGGGTGTAGAAAAAAGTAAAAAACAGGCTGAGCAGGTTGGTGCAAAGAATTTGTTAGATAAATTAGATCAGGATGATTTAAATATTTTTATAAATAGGGATAATCCTTTGGAATAAATTAAGTTAAAGTTTTTAAAAAATTTCTTGGGTAATAGTATAATAATGGTTGTAACACAAAGTGTGAACAACAATGTGGCCCAAGTATTTATGATAATATTATTTGTCGTATTGGCAACTAGTAGTTGTTCTTATTTTTATAATAAATTAACTGATCGTGTAGAACCAATAACTAGTGATATTGATGGTAAACATTATTCTGTTAGGTCTGACGTAACCGATAAACAAGAGACCGCTGATTATTTAGCAACAATATCAGAAAAAGTTGATAATCTTGTTAAATATATGGTAACTAACGATCTTCCCGATAAAGATATTTCTGACAGATTGGAAAGTAGGTGGGGTGGTTGTAAGTTTAGAGAGACTGCTAGTCATGAAGTTGTTGCTGCCTATACTATTAATAAAGGTGATGAAATGAGACTTTGTGTTCGTGATTCAAATAATGTTTTGGAAAATATTAATACAAGTATGTTTGTAGTTTTGCACGAATTGGCCCACATAATGTCTGTAACTTATGGACATAATGAGGAATTTAGGAATAATTTTAGTTATATAGTTCATCTTGCTAGTAGTCTAGGATACTATAAACCAGAAGATTTTGAAAATAAACCTGTAAGTTATTGTGGAACTGAAATTAATACAACTCCTTGTATGTCCGGGACTTGCGAATATACACCCAGTCAAGCACCAGACATAAGTTCAATTAGAAATACAAGAGGCCTTTATAAATATTAATTATAATTTAATTCAATTTAAAATGTTTATAACTAGTAAATGCCGTTGTCACACAAGAAGAGTCAATATAAAAAAGTAAGACCGTCTAAAAGAATGTTAACATTTGGTGCTTCGGGTCCTGGTTATAATGGACCAACTTCCTTTACAAATGGGTATGCTAATTATTTTGGAGCACAATCCCCTTTTATAATACCAACCGAAGGATTAATTTCAAATCCAGGAAGTAATGGTGGTCTCATAGGTTCTGGACCAACTAATTATCAGATGCCAACTGGTTTGTATTCGTATTCTTTCGGAAAAAGAAATAGTTTCTTAAGTTCATTTAAGAAGAAGAAAAGTAAGAAGAAGAAAAGTAAGAAAAGTAAGAAAAGTAAGAAAAGTAAGAAAAGTAAAAGTAAGAAGAGTAATAAAAGTAATAAAAGTAAGAAAAGTAAAAGTAAGAAAAGTAAAAGAAGAAGATAATAATGGAAAGTGTAAAGCTGAGTAGATGTAATGTGTGTAATAAAAAAACATTGATAGGTATAAATTGTTCGTGTGGATTATATGTATGTATGTTCCATAGACATCCTGAAGATCACAATTGTAAAAATAATGAAAAAATAATGCTTAATGATAAAGAAAAGTTAAGACAGCGTATTATGAAACAGAGCACCAAAATCCTAAAATTGGAAAAAATATAATTAGAGTAATTTAATTAGCTCTTCCTTAATTTCACGTTCTAATGTATCGGGAAATTTAATTTCAAAATATATTATGAGATTTCCATAATCTGTCATACCTTCGTTTTCTATGGTTTTAACTGTGGAAGGACTTATAACACTCGTTCCTTGAATATCTAATGTTCTAGAATCTAAGTGTGTTATAGATCTTTCAAATCCCGTAAGTGCTTCTTTTAGACTTAGTGTTAATGTTATTCTCAAATCATCCTTAACTCTTTCAAATACTGAATGTCTTTTTTCAGTAATATGTACTATGAGATCGTGGTTGTCAATATAATTTTTGAATTTTAGTGGAATTGTTGAATCAAACCCTTCAGGTATAGTAATGACAGCCTTATTTATTATAACTTCTTCGTCCGGTACTAGGAATACTGCCTGAAAAGAACTGGCACCCATTAGATTAACGACACCTTGCATTTCTGGACTTACTTCCATTTGTTTCATACCGTGGATTATTTTAAGCGTATATTCTATTTCAAATTCCCCACCAATATATAACTCCTCTAACGAAAGTGTTAAATAGGCTTTTGCTGAACTTCCTTTGGGTGACATGTTATTGAATATTGAGTCACCAAACATGGATTCTAGTGGGTTTCCGAACATACCACTTGCAAATGCGGCGAATATTTCGGAAAGATCTGGGAATTCGTCTGATATGTTTGATGGGTTTGTAATTGTTGTGTATGCTTGTGTAATTTTTTTAAATTCTTCTATAGCATTTGGGTCACTGTTTTTATCTGGGTGGTATTTTAAAGCTAATTTGTGATATGCTTTTTTAATAGTTGATTTAGAATCATTTTTAGATACTCCTAGTATTTTATAAGGATCGTCCATTATTAATATGTTAGTATTATATTATTAATTAAAATAAAACGTTATATATAACAAATGGAAATAATTCCTATATTAATATTATTATTAATAATAGTGTATACTTTATATCATTTTAGTTGTAGAAATGAATATTTTGGGATACCGTTTGAAAATATTCCGTTAATTATACACCAAACTTGGAAAACTAAGGATCTAGACAATATAGATAAAAAATTTCTTAAGGGTATAAATTCTTGGAAACAATTAAATCCTGAATTTGAACATAGATTATATGATGACGCAGACTGTTTAAATTTTATAAAATCAGAATATCCAATGTATTTAGATTTCTATGAATCACTCGAACTTCCTGTACAAAAAGCAGATATATTTAGATATCTTATAATTAATAAATATGGTGGCATTTATGCTGACATAGATACTCTTTGTTTAAAAAATATTAAGGAAACATTAGATGCTCCTATGATTGTAGGTATAGAATATCTTCCAGATATTAATAAAGGTAAGATACAATATAATCAATGGTTCTTTGGATCTGTCCCCAATAATCCAATATTTATTAAAGTTGTTGATGAAATAGTGAACCGTAAAAAAAAATTGGATTTTTGGGGACCAACGATTATGTTGAGTCTTGATAATAGGATAGTTAGTGATATCGAGGTGACTTTATGGCTTACTGGTCCTTATGTGTTTAGTGATTTTGTAAGTAAAGTGTCGAAAGATTCTATCCATATATATGATAGTTGTGTATTTGGTTCATACGATTCAAGACCTAGTTGTAGAAATAAAGGATACTTAATTCATGGATTCGATGGGACATGGAAGGGTATAGATAGGTGGCCTGAATCTAGGATTATACAATTTACATAAATTTCTTAATTTTTTTGAAACCATCCTTTTTAAAATTCCATCCGTCGAATTTAGGGTCAGGATTTGTTTTGTTATTACAATCACTATACAGACCATCATCCTCCTTTTTAGAAAAGTCAATTCCCGAAGCCAACCAATAGTCTTCCATATTCCTAAATTTACCAAAACCGTATGAATGAAGATCTCTAATGAAATCTTTGTCTACTATACTGGATTCTTTTTCTATCCCGAGTAGAAATAAAACTCTTTTCTCTGCCTTTATCCTACAATCTGAAGAGTCTTTATGATCTGTCCAATATTTTGGTTTTTCTAAACGTCCATAATGATGCCATGCAACTTTTATGTTGGGTGTGTAAAAATCATATCCGTGTGTCCATAGTCTAGCGGATAACAATGTTTCTTCTCCTTGGAATAGATGGCTTAGATTTGGGTCATATGGTATTTCATCTAGGAAGTTTCCATTTAAGAACATAAAACCTCCTGCAGCAAATGGTTTTGGTGAACGTTTTGGTTTATATTCTTTTGGTTCTCCATTATAACTAATTTCTTCGTTATTTGTCCAACCAGCTAGAAATGTTGGTATTTTATCATTATTTAGTTTTCCGTTGCACATTTCTGGGTATCCATCTATTTTAATTTGTTCTTCTGTTGCTGGGTATGATGATAGTATTGGCTTATTTGAGTCTAACTTACACTGTCTATACATATTAATAATGTCTGTGTCCCAGTGTTTATTAAAATGTGTATGTGAATCTATTTGTAAAAAGAATTCTTCTCCATCCCATAAAGTAGAACACCAATATCTAGCATAGGTTGGACCTTTAGCTTTCATATAATCCATACTAATATCCTTTATTTGTTTTTTATATTTAGGGTCTAGTCCTAGTTCACACTTTTCCGTGTCTTCTTTATTTTGTTGGCATGTTCCTACTATTATGTTAAATGGATTATCTGCATTATCAAATATAGACTTTAGTGTTTGTTGACATTCATCATCTCTGTAACTAGCTATGCTTACAAATATTTTATTAGGTTTAGTATCAATTTTAATAGGATTTTTAAAAGGTATAAAGTCTATGCAAGTACTTCCAAAATATTCAGTAAAGTGTTCATTGGCATTCAAATATAACAAAAAAATATTTAAGAATACTAGTATTATAAATACGACCGACCAATGGGTATTCGTCGTGGGTTTATTATCTAAAACCATTCTTTATTTAATACTAAATATTTTTATTCGGGTGAACAAATTATTTAATATGTATGGTGTTGTTAAATGGATTGCGAACTTACTAAAAATATGCCATTTGGTGCATTTATTGTTTTTGTAGGATCTTTGGTAATATTTATGTATATATTGATTGATGATTATAATAAAACTAAGGAAGGTGCGCGTAATAAAGAAGATATTTTATGGATTTATATATTCTTGTTTATGTTGTTGAGTTGTGTTGTTATTTCTGGGATGTGTATTGTTAGGAATAATAATATTATTGGAAATAGTAAATTGGGTAAAAATATAACTAAAAATATAAGTAACAAATTAGAATCCTTTAAAACATTACTCCCTAGTTTTATAGGGAAAAGGAGATTCTAAAAATTCTAAATCGTCTATGTGTAATTCTTTCCAAGGAAATATAATAATTGTGGAATCTTCTTTATGATAATCTACCATAGTATTACCTACTGCTCTAAAAACAGATATAATAACCTGTTCATTTTGTGTTGATGAATATTTAATTTTTTTAATATTTTTAAAATTTTCTGTCGTTATAATTTCATTGAATTGTAATTGTTCATCATCGATAATGAATATAGGTTTTTTTTGAATTTTTATTAGTTTTAGGAAATTATTTGCTGTTTCTTTAGATACGTTAATTGTAATATCATTAATATTTTTATTAACGGGTTTTAAAAGTTTTCCCACTACATATCTTGGTCTTTCGTCTGGCCAAAAAAATATGTATGGTGATGGTTTGCTTGACGATTTACTTGAAGCTATATATGTTCCACCACCTTCTACAACATCGGATGATCTTAAATTTTTATCAACACTATCATCGGTTTTTAATTTATCTATAAGGGTAACATCTTTAAGATCTGGATATGGCAAACCCCACCCATAATTATTTACCGTTCCAGGATAACTAATATTTTCTAAATTTGGTTGACCAGCAACAACATTATCTTCAAATTCACAATTATTAATACCCCTTACAAACCAAAAATATCCACCGCCTTTCATATTTTTCGGAATGCCTGATCTATTATTATAGTCAGTATAACCACTTGTACCCCATTCAGATCCCCAAGAATTTAAACATATCCAGTATGGAATGCCGCTGTATTCACCCCAACCAGTAATAGTAATTGCATGACCACTCATTGGTTCTGTCCCATCTTCAATATGCATATATATTAACGAATCTTTAGAACCACCCACCAAATTATCCTGATTCCCCTTAACCTTGTAACCTTGTCCACCCATACCTTTTGTCCCAAATTCGTATTGGAAATCAGAATATATTTGATAACCGGTTGTCACTGGTCCCCTTTCCATAATTTCTCTTTGAATATTTGTCATACTCGATTTAACCTGGTAAGCATTTTTAGCTCTAAATCTAAATATTTGTGGATTTATCCATGGTACATTTCTATTGATTGTTACTGGTTCGACGCCATCTTTTTCAGATTGAGTAATAATATCCATTAATTCCGAACTATTAATTTTATTATTGGTTGAATAACTAGAACAGTATGAATAATTAGGACCTAACGTTTCTTTGCATCCTCTTGTGTCGTCTCCTTCTTCCCAGTCGTCAAGATTATAACCTGTGCATACACTTGTTGGTGTTCCTGTATCTCTTACTATTTTCCAAGCATTTATAAGGGAACCACCAGAACATGAAGGATTATTTGTTTTGTCTGATTTATACATTTCTTTATAGCATTCAGGGTAACAGCATGCAATTAATTTTTCTGCAGATAATGGTAGTGGTTTACTGAACCATTGTTCTTTCCATTTTTTTAGAACAATAACATTATCGATGTCTTTCCAATCTGAGAATGTTCTTTTTGCTCTATCGATTATTTTATACAATTGTGGTTTTTCTGAAGTAAATCTAATACTTCCAAAACTGTGAAAATTTAATATATAAATAAGTATATTCATTGCTTCGGATGATTCATTAATATTTTCCGACAAAGCTTTTTCGTATGATTTTTTGGCTATATTAACCCATTCATTTTCTGATATTACTCCATCTTTATTTGTATCTATTTTATCAACTATTTTGGTTATTGTAATCTTGTTAAATTTATATATACCTTCTATGTTATCCATGGTATGATCTAAAGCTTGTTGATTAAGTTGTGGGTAGTTACGACAACCAGTATCACCACATGTTTCTATATAAAATCTAGAACTTAGTGCAGTAACTGTTGCGAAAGCCCAACAACTTCCACAACTTCCTTGATATAGTGCATCTGGTAAACATCCAGGCCATTTATCCCATGCATTAAAATAGTTTGGGAATGTCAATAGATTCCCTTGTTCTAAATGAACATGATTGTCTGTTATATTTGTATGATCGAAATCTTTTTTAGTATGAAATCCACGTTTATCATGATGTGAAATACTTTTCAATTTATCTATAATATCTTTTATGTCTTTTTTCTCAACTTTTAATGTCCTGTTCCCGTTGTTATTTTCATTACTCGACTTCTCAGTACTTGACTGGGTACTACTTTTAAAGGTACCAATATCTGTAAAACTTGGTGGTGCTTTAAAATTAGTTATTTCAAAATATTCATATTTTAACATTCCAAAATGTTCTGTATTGCAGTAAAATAATATTAAAAATAGTAATAATAGTAAAATTAATATAATTGGCACCAATTGTGTCATTGATTATAATAAATATTTAAATTTAAAATATTTATAATAATAAATGGAAGATCAATCGCTAACAAATAAAATACCAATTAGGTGGAATCGTAATTTTAAAACATTAAATGTAAACGGTGTAAAACCACCCAAAGACAGTTTAATCGTAGACCAGTTTGACAAGAATTCTACAGCCTTCCCACTATTCCAGATAGATGCAAGGAGTCCTTACAAGGTCCAATATATGGTTAATCAGTACGGAGGACTTAATACGAAATTTGGAACTATGATGGGGGCATCAAAATAGTTTAAACATTTGGGTGGCTTATAAATTATAAAAAGTTTATTACAAGGATGAATTCGCTAACATTGTCTAGTAATCAGATTGATGTTATAGACAATTTGGGTGAATATAATGTGTTGGTAGATTCTGTTGCTGGGAGTGGAAAGACTACTACTATTTTGCATATTGCTAAGCGGTATCCTGAGTTTAAGTTTTTGTTGTTAACGTATAATAAGAAATTGAAATTTGAAACAAGGCAGCGTGTTGAAAATGATGGATTAACTAATGTTGAGACTCATAGTTATCATTCGTTTTGTGTAAAGTATTATCTTCGTACGTGTTTTACCGATTCGGGAATTATTAAGATAGTTAAAGGTGATATTGAATGTCTTAAAAAGTTTGGGTATGATTATATAGTACTTGATGAATCACAGGATTTAACTCCATTGTATTTTAGTTTGATTTGTAAATTGTATTATGATTCTACTTTTGATTATGCTAAATTTTGTGTTTTGGGTGATAAAAATCAAAGTATTTACGCTTTTAACAAGGCAGATGAGCGTTTTATAGTTTTTGCTGATAGGATTTTCAATATTAATCAGTTTGGGTGGAAGCGTGTAAAGTTGGATACTAGTTTTAGGATTACTAAACCTATGGCTTTGTTTGTAAATAATTGTTTGTTGGGGTATGAGAATCTAAAATCTATTAAGAATGGAAGTAAAGTTAGATATCTAATTTGCAATAGTTTTTGTTCTAAATATGGTGGTAAAGTTTATGATGAGTTTAAGATGTATATTAGGATGGGTTATGATTATAGTGATATTTTTATTTTGGCACCTTCTGTTCGTAGTGACCGAAGTCCTCCAAGAAAGTTAGCTAATTATATGTCTAGTAAAGGTATCCCAATTTACGTTCCCAATAATGATGAGCAGAAATTGGATGAAGATGTTTTGAAGAATAAGGTTGGTTTTTCGACATTCCATCAGGTAAAGGGTTTGGAACGTAAAGTTGTAATTGTATTTGGTTTTGATGCTAGTTATTTTGAGTTTTATAAAAAAGATTCCGATCAATTGATTTGCCCTAATGAAATTTACGTAGCTACAACTCGTGCTAAAGAACAATTGACAGTTATTCATCACAAGGGTAATGATTTTATGCCGTTTATAGATAGGAGTAATCTTCCAAATATAGTTGATATAAATGGGTATATGGGAGAAATGAAAAGTAGTAAAAATTTCAGTAGTAAACCCAAAGCCGTTTCTGTAACAGATGTTACTAAATATTTACCCGTAGAGGTTGTAGAAACTGCTGTTGGTTTTTTAACTATTAATCAAGTTCAGAACAGAGATAAAATGATAGAAATTTCCGTAAAAAGTAAACAAGGAGATTTGTATGAAAATGTATCCGAAATAACTGGTGTAGCTATTCCATCCTATTTTGCGCTTATTAAAACAGGAGAAATGTATACAAGTACTAAATCTGTTAATAACATTAGTACTTCAGAATTATTGAAATTGAGTAATAAGTTTTGTGCTGGTAAGACTGGTTATAATTATAAACTTACACAAATTAAAAATTATGATTGGTTGGAACAATGTGATTTAGATTCCTGTGTTACTAGGTTGGAAAAACATATTTCTAAAAATTCAATATTCGAAAAAGAATACGTTCATTATAATTTTGATGAATTGATCGGTATGGATCTAACTGGTAATATAGATTGTATTGACGTCGTCACCGACGGTACAATAAATGTTTGGGAATTTAAGTGTGTTTCTAAGATTGAGGATGAACATTATATTCAGTTGGCGTTGTACGCATATTTGTATTATAAAAATAAACCATCACACAAAGACAGATCAAAATTTTACGTATTCAATATTCTAGACAATAGTATATTTAAATTAGAAATAGATCACGTAAATCTTGTAGCCATGGTTAAATATTTATTTAATTACAAGTACGGAGATAGAAAAGTTATTTCCGATAAAGAATTTTTCGCCAATTGTGAGAATTCTGTGAAAATAGCATCAAATATGGGTTAACAATTCTCCGAAATAACCTTAATTTCATCACATTTATCTTTTACACAAGTTTTTAATTGTTTGTTTGCATTAATAATATTACGGACAACACCGAGTTGTGTTTCGGTTGGTGTGCATTCGCAAGCTAGTGAAATATAATATTTATCATTTCCGTCGGATGCTTCTAGTCCATTTGAAACATTACCCGATTCCATAAAATTCAAAAAATCACAATTTGAGCAATTTGGTGGATATTCAAACCCTGGGGGTTCGGTTGGTTCGTATGAAGTTGGTGGTGATGTGTTTAAACATTTATTTGCTAATGATGTTAAATTACATTTTTCATAGTCGGAAACACAGTCTTTATAATTTATATTTTTCGTTTTTAGGTCATCTAATATACTTAATTGTGAGTCAGATGGTAAGCATCCGCATTGGTTTGCAAAGATTTTTTTTCTATTAAAATTTGTTTGATCTGTGTCTGTGTCTGTTATACAGTCTGTAAACATTTTTTCAAAAAATTCACAATCTTCGCATTCAAAGTATTTTTCTAGAATGCATTTATTATTAATATCATCCATTTCGGGATTATCATCATCGGTAATATTTTTATTAAATAGTGTGTTCTGTAGTTTTATGTGGTCTATGGTTGGTACACACCCACATGAATCGGAAACATATAGTCTTTTTTGTAAAATAGTTTTATCGTTATCGTTCAAGTCTATGATGTTATCATAGGCCATTTTCATACAAGGTTTGTTTATGTGTTCTTTAAATGTACAATTAGTACAAACAGGATTAATAGATGAAAAACAATCTATAAGCAAATCATTCATTTCGGGTAAGCATATATTTTCACCACAGTGTTTAATAGTGTCTGCGTCCATATTCTTAATTATGTCGAGTTGTTGTTCTGTGGGTGAACATTTCATATTTGACTGATCTTTCATTCCGTTAAAAAATTGACAACTTGAACAAACTCCTTCTGAATTAATAATATTGCTATTGTTGATCGGTGGAATATTAACTTTATCATCTTTATCCACTTTATTGTTTACAACAATTGCTATAATAATTGCTGTAATAATTGCTAAAATAATTGCTAAAATGGTTAATGTGCTTTTTGGATATTTTTTAACTAGTTTTATAAAATCTGTGAATAATGTCATTACTTTATAATTAGTTAATATTTTAAATATTTTATATATTATAAGTAAATGGCACAGTTAGCCGATTATATAGCATTAATAAGGTTAACTCCCGAAGAACATGGGTATATGCATAAATTAGCTGTTGAATCATATGACGATATTTATAATAACATAATGTCAAAAGGAAAAACTAAATTAAGATCTCAATTTTTAGGAGGTAATCCAGTAACTTTGGAGAAAAAGGATTTTCCAACCTTGGTAAATAATGAATATGTTGTGTCTACCAAAGCTGATGGTATGCGTTTTTTGCTTATGATTGGTAATAAATCAGAATTCGATCAGCGTCATTTATTTTTCGTCGATCGTAATAAGGATTTTTGGATTATTGTTAACAATGGAGAAGAATTACCCAAAATAGGTAATATTCCTAATTGTTTGATTGATGGAGAGTTATTGTTATGGGGTGGAGATTTGGTGTATAATGAAGATATTATACGATTGACGCCTGTTAATAAGATAAAACCTTTGATGGTATTTTCTGCATTTGATATTTTATATGGTCCGACAGATCCAAAGTTTGATGGTGTTAATGCAAATTTAAAATTAGATTTGGGAAGTTCTGGTGGATTTATGGGTCCTAAGGGTGGTTATAGGTGGCCATGGAATAAGCGTTATTCTGTGTTGAGTACTATGTTGACTAATGATTATTCTAGTTTAAAATCATATAATTCCAATTTAGATACATTATTTAGATTTAAGATGGTTGTATCACCATTTATAGATCTTAAAACAGTATTAAAGGCCAAAGATCCATACAGTTATATGAAAACAGTGTTTAGTAAGGGTCTTAAATATCAATTTCCAGAAATTCCTACCGGGTTGGTTAAAAAAACAGATGGTTTAATTTTAACACCGACCAATACAGAATATTTGAAGGGTTCGTGGACATTTTGTGGTAATGACCAGTTTAAATGGAAACCTTCTGATGAATTAACGGTCGATTTAAAAATTGGTAAGGAAATTAAGATTATTATTGATGTAGATGGGGAGTCTCAAACAATAGCTGGTTACTCTGGATATACTCGTAGGGGAAATAAGATGGTAAGAATAGGTAATATAATATTTGATTCAAATGTGAAGCCGAAGGCGAGTATAGTTGAATGTTTGTGGTTAAATGATCCAAATAATCCAACTATATTTGAATATAAGAATGATAGACTTGATAAGAAACAACCAAATGCTGAAAAAACTGTTTTAAGTGTTATTGAGGCTATTAGGGATCCATTTTCTATGAAAGCTTTAAAGATAGTTTATGAATATGGTGTAGATAAATTAATAACTATTTCAAAAACGAATAAGATTCCAAAGCAGATAGAAACAGTTTTACATCAACTAAACGAACCGTTTAAAATTAAATGTATATTAAATAAATTTCCAGAAAAGATATTTAGTATAGATGAATTAGAAAAGTTAAGACAGCTCGTCGTTAAGGCTCAAAAAAATCCAAATTCCGAATTAGAAACTAGATTTAACTTTCCAATGAATCTTCCATATTTTAATTGTTTGGTTTCTAAGCTAAGGGATAGTGATTATGTTCAACCATTGCCTGTATTAAAATTATATGGTAAAAACGGTGAAAGAACTAGTAGTGTAATATTGGGTGATCATAAAGTAAGGGAAGAATCTACTGTTAAGAGTACTATAGATAAGATAAGATTTAATAAAAATTATGTTATGGGGAAATTAAATTATGATATAAAACATTTAGATACAGTGTTATCAGAAGAGAATATATATAAACCGAATAAACTATTTAAACCAGAACTGTATAGATACCAAGTTAGATACGAAATAGACCCACTTCCATTATCACCCATCGGTAAAACTCCAAGTGTATTATGGAGACTAGATATAACAGAATATGGGGATTCGAAAATAAGTAGTGAAAAAGCCAAACATGAGTATGAAATAAATCCCAAGACCAGTATAGAAATAGAATATGCTCCGGGTGACCAAGAAAATTCTGTATGGAAATATTACGAGGATAATATGAGTCAAAAAAATTTAATGAATGTTATTGATATATTTAGATTGAATGTTGGTGGTAATATTAATTCTGCAATCGTAAAGAAGAAATTGGATGAGCGTGTGGATAAATTGTTAAGGATAGATCCTGAATTTGCTGTTAAAGATTATTGTAAGCTTGTTAATTGGGTTTTAAAAATAATATATGGTTAATTTAAAATTACATTAATAATTCAATATGGGTTATTGATTTCATAGATAATTTAATTTTTGAAACCAACGTTAATTTATTATTATAACAATTTAAAATTCTCAAACGTGGTAAATAGGGGAGTGTTTTTAAACTATTATAACTACAATTTAAATTATTCACGAGTGGTAAGTGTGGTAGAATTGATAAACTATTATGACTACAATTTAAAATAGTCGCGCATGGTAAGTCGGGAAGGGTTGTTAATTTATTATAATCACAATATAATTTAGTCACTTTTGGTAAATTTGGTAAGGTTATTAATTTATTACCGTTACAATATAATTCTTGTACGTTTGGTAAATATGGTAAGATTATTAATTTATTACCGTTACAATATAATTCTTGTACGTTTGATAAATCTGGTAAGGTTATTAATTTATTACCGTTACAATATAATTTAGTCACTTTTGATAAATCTGGTAAGGTTATTAATTTATTACCGTTACAATATAGTTCTTGTACGTTTGGTAAATTTGGTAAGGTTATTAATTTATTACCGTTACAATATAGTTCTTGTACGTTTGGTAAATTTGGTAAGGTTATTAATTTATTATAGGCACAACTTAATTTTTTCACGCTTGGTAAGTTTGGAAGAATTGTTAAATTGTTATTACTACAACGTAATTCGGTCAAACAAAAAGGTAGAGTGGGTAGAATGTGCAAATCATTACGTTCACAAACAAGAGTAATTAGATTTGTAAATTGTGTTATTTTTACGTTTTTTATGAACTCTCCTTGTTTGAGGTATCTTGTGTTATTATCTAATTTTAATTTTAAAATTTTTGTTGGGTCTTTATTTTTTATATGAATATAATCTATTAGGTCATGATAATATCGTGATAAAAGTGGTTCGTATATTAATAGATTATCCACGTCCTTGTCGTTTCCAAGATAAAATTGTACATTATTTAAAATATCAACAATCATATTATATGTTTATTAAATTAATAATTATATCTCTAAATTATTGAAATAGTTTAAAAATATGAATAATATTAATAATAAAATGGATAACAAATTAAATGTATTATGGTTTGGGGATATTGGAAGAAGGAATAGTTTTTCTCGTATTTCTGAATCAGTGATACCATTTCTTGCTAAAAAATGCCAGATAACAGTATTGGCACCTCCCGAACATCAAATACTAGACCCATTTTATTGCGAAAACACAGAAGTAGTAAACATAGGAGATTCCGCTCAAATAGGTATAAAATACGATGATTTTAAAAAAATGGTGCCAGATGCTCCCGAGGATCAATTGATGATGAAATATTCTTTGTTGCAGGCTGGATTTTTGTGTGATAATAAAAAAATAGATGTTTTGGTGTTTCTTGGTGGGAATTTTGTTATTGAGTGGTTTATGAGGCTTATTAATCAGCGTAGAACTTGTATTCCGTCTAAGATTGTTGTTTGGACTCCTTTTGAATATATCCCTAGTGATTCAATTATTGAGAATATTATTAAGGCTGATTATTTGGTAACAACGAATCCAATAATGGCTGGTATATTAGGTCACCACAAACCTGTTGAATGGGTACATCATGGAATATCTCCTACTTTTAGAAAAATTAAGAGGAAAGAAGCTGTACATAATTTAAATAAAATTAGAGAAAGTTTTTATTTGTGTGTTAATAAATTTAATAAAAATGATAAAATAATTTTGAATGCTAATAATTTTATTCCCCGAAAGCGGTTAGATTTGACTATGGATCTTTGTGTAAAAATTTGGGATGATCCTTTGGTTGTTATTAAACCTAAGCTTTGGTTGCATACTAATACTAAGGATCCTAAGTTTAAGGGTTTTATAAATGTTTATAAGAAATTTTTAGATATGGGTTTGGTAATTATTACGCGTAACAATACAAGTGAAGAAACACTAAATAATATTTATAACATGTGTGATATTGGGTTACAAACATCTACTGGTGAAGGGTGGAGTTTGACTAATTGTGAGCATGAATTAACTGGTGCTATACAAATAGTTCCTGATTTTTTGGCGACTAAGTTTAATTTCTCCGATTCTGGTTTGTTGATTCCGGTTACTTTGGAAACGGAAAATAATAACACTGTTGGTATTATTGATAAAACCGAAGGAGAAAACATATTAAAGAAATGCGTCATTAATAGATTAGAAAGAAAAGAAAGTATAAATAAATATACTTGGGAATCAGCAGCATTAAAGTTATTAGAAATATTAGAAAAATGTCGGTAATTTCTTATAAGAATTTTGACTTTACTAAGTTGGAGTTTAGTAATGTGAAGGCAAGTAAAACTGGACCCCGAACTGTCTATTTTAATTATCCCAATCAGGAAGATACGTTTTTCCAAACTCCTAAAGTTAAAGTAACGTTTAATCCTTATGACACTAATTTTTGTGTTACGGCTGATGAAGCGCTAGAATCTAAGCTTCGTGAATTTGAGACTCATATTATTAATAATGCTGTTAAACATAGTTCTGAGTGGTTTGGTGGTGTTAAGACTAAGGATGAGGTTGAGTCTATGTTTATTTCACTTCTTTCTAAATCAAGTGGTGATTTCCCTCCATTTGTACGAATTAATTTTACACAGGGTTGTGAAATTTACAACAATGATGCTGAAATGGTGGATAATAGTAAAATTATTCGTGGTACGCAGGTACGTCTTATTCTAAAGTTTGTTAAATTGTATATTAAGGAAAAGGATGGTGGTGGTTTGACTATGAGGTGTAATTTCGATTTGAATCAGGTTCGTATTTCTGAGCAGCCTGAGGAATCTAAGCCAACTAGTTATGCATTTGTGGATTCGGATGAAGAATAATAATTTAGGTGCGTAAGTAATTTAATAAATAAATAGTATTGATTGTTAAAGACTATGTCAGTATTGATGCCTACTGAAGTACAGTTGGATAAACTTGTATATCATACGCCTATTAAGGAAAAAGGTTACCATAAAAGTATAATAACGTATAGTGATAAAATAAAAGAAGTAATTTTACAAACTCCTCCTTTAGAATTAAAGGGTTTAAATGATGGTTTTGAATTAAAGATAACAAAAAATAAAAAGCAAGCAAATTTTTATACGATTCTTAGATCATTGGAGCATGTTTCCATAAATACTATGACAAATAATTCTGAATCTTGGTTTGGTAAGAATATTCCCCAGAATAAACTTAAGTCTATGTTTAGAAGTTGTTTGTATAGTCCCGATACTATTAATGGTGAATTTACACTTAGACTCAAAAAAGATAAACATATTCAGATTTACAATTCAAAAAAACAATTAACAACCATAGATGAAATAAAACCAGAAGATAATCTGTTGTGCTTATTGAAAATAAACGGTATTCTTTTTGGGAAAAATACATCCAAGTTGGATATTAGAATCGTACAGATAAGAGTATGTCCCGAACCAACCAAACTCCCACAAGGATGTAACGTTAACAACGACTCGGATGAAGAATCTGTAAGTGACTACGATTCAGACATGGATAATGATTTTAATTTTACGAGAACTGTATCCGACGTTGTACATAAATCAAAAGAAATTGACGATAATGTTAGAACGGTGGATTATGTTATTCCAGAGTCTTTGGCTAAGATGCAAGAATTAGATATTCAAAAGAATGATCACGAACCCGTTGTTGATTCTGTCGTTGATTCTGTAATTGATTCTGTCGTTAGTGCTGTAACAAGTGTTATGTCTGGTGGAGAAGAAGAAGAAATTATTCAGCCAATTATTGATTCAGATTTTGATGCTATACTTAAAAATTTAAGAGTTAAGATGGCAAATGCTGCATCCGATGGAGATTTAAGAAGAATAGAAGAAATTGCTTGTGAAATAGTACAACTTAAAGCTTCTAAATAAATGTTAAAAAAATCTTAAAAAAACAATAAAAAACATAAAAAACATGAATATCCAAAGATATTTTGGGTACTCTTCAGTATCTTTAACAAGAGTGATCATTTTAATTTCATTCGTGTTCAAGGTATCAACACTTCCTTTAGATATGCTAATACATCCTCCTATTATATCACGTTTGTATTTAATGTCTAAACCATCTATCAATGATCCGTGTATACTAATGTCGGGACAAGAATTAGTGTTGTGTGGATACATAGCGTGTTTATAATATCCTTTATCTCCCCACTGTTCACCCCAACTATTTTTAATTATCCAGTATCCAATGGGTCCATTGGGACTTTCTGATGTTCCCCAACCTACTATTAATGCGTTGTGATATCCAACTATTTTCGAATTATTTGAAATATAAACTTCCGTTTTAACGTCGAATATGTCTTCATATATTACGTAACCTGTTATAATTGGGTTTAGTAATATATAACGTTTTATAGTATCCAATCCATTTGTTATTGAAATTTTATCACCGGTTGAATTAACTAGTTCTGAAGAGGATGATCGTAATGGGGAAATATTAGCTATATCTTTAATTTTATAAACTGTTAGGTCTTTTATGTCTGTTCGTGTGCATAATTGTTTATAATCTCCTTGTGTTGAATTATTAACTACTGTACCATTTTGTTGTAAAAATACTAATGCGTTGTAAACAGAATCACCACCACACCCCCATTTTTTATAATATGTACTAATATGACTTGGTCCATAACATGATACGACAAAACTAGGGTCTAATTCTTTTTTAAACAAATAAGATAAGGATTCTATGCAACTCAACACCCAACTATCGGAACAATCACTCGTTTGTTCTTTTACTGGGAATAGTTGTTTGTGGACAAAATTTGTTGGTAATTTGTCTGGCATTGATAATAATTCTTTAACGTCATAGTTTTGTATCCTATTAATATTATTTTCAGAATTAAATTTAAAGACAGTAGTCATGCTTACTATTATCTTTGATTTTAATTTAATTTTTTTTAAAAGAAATTTTTATTATTTTTTAGAGTAATGCTTCAATTATTGCCGGTAATGGTTTATACCCAACAACACTCTTACCAGTATTTTTAGAATATAATGCAGGTACTCCTCTAAATTCCTTTAGTAATTCCTTTGCTATATTCTTACCATCGTCTGTACTTACATCAACCATTTCAACCATCTCTAATACACCGGCTTCAGAAAATTCACCCTTAATCTTGCTGCACCAACCACACGATGGAGAAACAAATAGTATTATATCTAATTCTTGAACCTTATTAACTGCTTCGGATGGGTCCATTTTCGGTGTATCGACAGGCTTCTCAGATGGTTTGGTTTTATTTAGTGAATCAATCAGTTCTTTGACACTGGGTTTAAACCCAACTGAACCGGTTTGCATCTTTTTGGATATAAATGACGGAATTCCCTTGTCTGCTGCACCTAGTTCTTTTGCGATTTTCTGTCCTTCGGGTGTAGTAACATCTACTACTGTTATGGAGTTAATTGAATCTATTAATACGTCGTCCATTTTCTTGCACCAAGGACATGTTGGTGATTTAAAATATATTATATCTAATTCTTTTAGGTTTCCCGTTTTTGAGCCAATATTAATAATATTATTAAATCCAGACTTAATATTTGAGAATGTGTCTGGTGAATTTGTGTCTCCGTTATAGTAACAAGTCCCAGTAAACATTATGAATATTAAAATAATAATGCCAATCCATATAGCTTTATCTTTGTCTATACCTAATCCTTTTGTTGGGTTTGTGGACCCCATCATAAAACCTCTTTTGTTACTGCTAATAATAGGTCCCAATTTTTTTGCGTGTCTTAAGCTATTCATTATTAATATACTATAGATTAATATTTTTAATAAAACGAAATAACTTAAAAAAACGATTAGTATATTAATTAAAGTAAAATGTTTTCTGGGTATAACAAAATATTAGTTCTTTCTGATTCAGAAGAAGATATAACATATATAATAGATAATGTAAATGATAATGTAACTATTTTATATAAATACGGAAATAATATTTCTAAGTATTTATTTAAGAAAGGTATTGAAAATATTAATTTTATTTGTCCGGTCCAAAGTATAGAAAGTGATCTTGGTATAATAATTAAAATCGGTAAACCAGATCTTATAATAACTAAAATTGATTTGGATGACGAACATCTTTTATTGTGTGAAGAAAATAAGATTACAATATTTAATTTTACTAGTAAAGATTGTATATGTGGAGAATGTAGTACATTAACTAATTATCTAGGATTGACAAAAATAAATAAAATATGTTCTGATAAATGTATAATGAACGAACATCCAGAATTTAATGATCTGATTGGTAATATTGTTAGCAATAAAATACAATCCACTATTGAAAAATCATTTAGTAATTCCAAAAAAAATATTGGTACTTTTAAAAATCAAGATCAAGATCCAGTTGAAAAAAAGAAAACAGAAAAATTTCAAAAAATAGCATTGTTAGATGCAAAAAGACATGCATACCAATTAAGGAAAAATGATTATATTAGGAGTATGAGATCACAATCCAATACAAAGGAAATATTTGATGATGATTTAAATAATAATAATGTAGTCACTAAACCAGAAGTATTAAAAATGTGTAAAGCCACAACAAAAAAAGAAGGAAAAGCGTGTAGTAATAAGTCTACAAAAGGAAGCGAATATTGTGGTATAGTTGGACATAGAAAAATGGACCCCAATTATAAAAATGTTAAAAACAATAAAAGTAGTTCTAATAAAAAATTTGAAAAATTAGCAAAGGGTATGAAATTATCTTTCTCCTAAACTGTTATTTCTTTTTCGTTAATTTCTTTTTCGTTAATTATTGGTTCTTCAATTATTTCTTTTTCGTTAATTTCTTTTTCGTTAATTTCTTTAACACACCTCAAAGCGGCTGTATATCCTCTGTAATATAATGTAATTTTATTATCCAACGATAATACGAATGATATACTTCCATAATCGTCTGCATTAATTTTGTATACTGTTCCTTCATATTTTGTTGATTTTCGCATTCTTGTTTCGATAAGATTCATTATTTTAATAATATATGAAGTATTGCTTACATCAACTTCTTCTTGTTTGTTTGTTACCCAAAAACCAATTCCATCTTTAGATAATAAGTGCATTGGAAAATTTTCTAATAATGCACCATCAACATATCTTTTATTCTTGTAAAGAAATGGTGGAAAAATCAACGGTATTGACATGCTTGCTAATATGGCATAATATACTGGCATATCTGGTGTCGTTTCATGATTAAAATATTCTAATCCATCTTCTCCCGAATCTAATGAAACTGCTGATATGTTTAAGAATACTTTATTTTTATTATACAATGATTTAAATGTAATCATGTGATCTATTTTTTTATCTAACACTTGCATTATCCACAAACGATATTTCCCCCCTTCTAAAACAGACCCACAAGTTAGTAATGAAGTAACTGAAATATCTTGAAAATCTGAAATATCTTGTTTTAATACGGTTTCCATCATTTCTTCTATGGTATATCCTATTAGATACAAAACACAAATAAACGATCCTATTGACACTCCATATAATTTAGTTAATTCTAAAAGATCGTGTTCAATTAAGCATGCTAAAACACCTATATAAGATATACCTCTATTAGCAGCTCCAGCTAAACATAATTCTTTTATTTTAGTCATTATTATTAGTAATAGTTATTTTAATGCCTTATTTTAATCGCACATTATTATTTACAAAGATAGATTAATAAATATCATATGTTAATTTGACCGATTCTACTATAATAAGTAAACACCATATAAATATTAACAAAACAGATGCTATAAATTTCAATCGTTTAGGTTTTATTTTTATATTTGTAAAAGGTATTTTCGCGCCTTTTAGTAAACCAAACCCAATTATACCGGTTATAAATATAAGTAATATATATGACACCAATCCAATTACTGAATATATTTTACCACTCGTTAGCAAAATTTCAGTATCGGAAAGCTCTTTGTTATTTATTTCTTTATCGCTTAATTTATCACTCATTATATATACTATTTATTTTATTTTTTATGACATTTTATGTCTTCCAATATTTCATCAGCCATAACGACTAATTTTTGAGCCAATGGACAAGTATTACATTTATCTAAAAAGAATTTAGAATCCATAAGATAACGATATACTTTTTTAATATGGTCTTTACATTCTGGAGGACAAGGACATAATACTGGTTTACTTGTATCGCATTTACATGGATCGCATTTACATGGATCGCATTTACATGGATCGCATTTACATGTAGACATTATATAATGATACTAAAGATATTAATATTATAAATAATATATTATGGTAAAAATATTTACTATCATTTTATTTATTTTATTAACAATTATAGTTTCTTTTTTCCTTATTTGGTGTTTTTCATTCTTAATTGGAATTGAATATATAACAAAATCACTTAATTTTGAAATAACCGATTATTTGAATGCCCAAATAAATTCAGAACCAATATTCGAAAATAGAGTTTATAGTGTTGATTACTTGGATAAGGATTTAGCTGAAGCCATAATTAATAGCGGAGCTGTTTTGGGTACTCACCAATCTTATAGTTATAAAACAACCAATACATTATTAGGTTCATTTGACTTTGCATATTCCATCCCATTTATTAATCCACTAATTAACGGTTTTGTACAAACTCAGTCTTTAGATATAAAACAACAACTTGAATTGGGTACACGACTTATGGACATACGAGTATCTTATCACGATAATAAATATGTTGTAGATCATGGTGTAATACTTGGATATTTTGACGAATTTATAGATGAATTTTATAAAGCTGTTGATGATTTGGGATTATCTGAAACTGATATAAAGGTTGTTTATAAACTAAGCAGATTTTCTGAACCGGGTGCAAATGCGAGTAGTATTAAAACATATATAGAAAATAATAGTAAATATAGTTCAAAATTTATAACTGATTATGATAGGGGAATATACCTAGACAGTAATTCTGTTTTAAGTATTATGGATATGTTGAAATATCCAAAATCTAATAGATTGCAACTCATTCTAACACAGCAAACCGAAATGATAATAGTTTTCGTATTTGTAAATATAATAGCAGCAATTATAATAACGATCTTAATAATAATAACAACCCGTAAAGTGATTAAGTATTTTTACTAGTTTTCCAATCGTTAAGTAGTATAATTCAGTCTTCATTTAATATAATAAAATATTTTATTCATTAATATCCTATGTAATTGACATTTATATATGTATTGTATAATTAATACGCAAATTTAACTTTCTTGAATATATTTGACATTACTATTATCTATATAAATTAAATAATATTAAAGATAAATATTGCTAGGTAAATAAGTAATATAATGGATTTGTTAACTAGTTTTGTTAGGGATCCTGTTTGTGTGGAAAGTGTTTTGGAAAATGATTTGATTTTCCATGCTATTTCTTGGTTTGGGAAGGATATAGAAAATGACGTTGACAATGAAGATGAAAATGAAGATGAAAATGAAAATGAAAAAGAGTATCAAATTTATGTTCATGGTGTAACTCAAAATGGAGAATCTGTGTGTCTTAGGATTATGAATTATATTTATTATTTTTATGTAAAAATTCCAGATCGTTATCAGGGAATTTGGTCGGATGAACAAACAACTTTATTTTATAAGCATTTGAAGTTTAGGCTTGGTAAAAAGGTCGGTGTTGGTTTGGTAAATAAGACTTTGGTTAATAAAGTTGACATTATGGGTTTTAGGAATTTAGAGCAAGAGAAATTTATTAGGCTTTGTTTCAAAACAGAACTTGCTGCATCTAGATGTAAATATTTATTTAAAAAACCATTAAAAATTCCATCACTATCCCATACTGGTATAAAATTTGTTCTTTACGAATCTAATTTAGATATGATAGTAAAATTTACACACCTTAGAAACATTCGAACTGCTGGATGGATTAGGGTTAAAAAAGGAGATTTTAGTCTTGAGAATGACAATATTAGTACTTCTCAAATCCAGGCAACGGTTTATTGGAAACAAGTACATCCATATCTAGTCAAAGATGAAAGTTTGGTTGAATTAATTGATTATCAAGATATTGCTCCTTTTAGGATTTTGAGTTGGGATATTGAGACTCAAAGTTCTCGTGGATTTCCAGAATTTCCGAATGCTGAAATTAAGGGTGATTTTATTTCACAGATAGGTTGTTGTTTATGGATATTTGGTAAACAGAAGATTAAGTTTATTCTGAGTAGTGTGTATTCGGATCCTACTGAAGATGGTATTGTTATAAATTGTAAAAATGAGAAAGAAATGATTAAAACATTTTGTGATATTATTTGTAATTTAGATCCTGATATGTTAACTGGTTATAATACATGGGGTTTTGATGATAAATATTTGTGGAAAAGAATTGAAATTAATGGATTAAATAATTATGCAAATAAATTGTCTCGTATCGTTGGTGTGGAGCCAACATTAGAGGTAAAAAATCTAAGTAGTGGTGCTTATGGACATAATGAATTTAAAATATTAACCTGTCCCGGTAGAGAAACAATCGATTTGATTATTGCTATTCGTCGTGAACATAAATTAGATTCTTATAAGCTTGGTAGGGTTGGTATTTATTTTAAGCAAGGTACTAAAGTTAGTATGATTGATACAATTGGTAAAGATGGTTTATTAACATTGGGGTATTTGGAATCTGAGATAGATAATCATAATAATCCTGACTCTGAAAAGGAGATTAGTGAATATGACGTTATGTTTAGAATTACTAATAATGCCGACCCTTGTCAGGTAAAAATAGTATGTGATTATTGTATACAGGATGCTAATCTTGTAATTGATTTAATGGAAAAGTTGTGTATTATTCCAAATAACATCGAAATGGCTAAAAGTACCAGAGTACCTATAAGTTGGTTGCTTCTCAAAGGTCAACAATGTAAAGTATTTAGTCAATTGTTGTTTGAAACAAGAATTAGAGGTTTTGTAGCTCCTTTGGTAGAACACATAGAAGGACCACCTCCACAGAAATTTAAGGGCGCAACTGTACTTACGGCTTTGAGGGGGGCATATTTCGAGCCAGTTTCGGGTTTGGATTTCAAAAGTTTATACCCTTCTATTATGATAGCATTTAATATGTGTCATTCAACTTATGTTTCCGACCCTAAGTATTTGGGAATAGATGGTGTTGAATATGAAACTATTGCTTGGCATGAAGAAGCTCATAAGGATGATAATACTAAGGAGTGGGTTGATGCGGCAGATTATTCGTTTACATTTGTTCAAAATATTAAGGGTATTTTGCCTGATATTTTAGATCGGTTATGGAAAGATCGTAATGAGACTAAGAAAATAATGAAATCGGAGATTAAGAAATGTAAACAAAAATGTGGTGATAATTGTGGTGGACTTTGTGATGGCAGTGGTTTCAAAGCTCAAGTGTTAAATGGTAAACAGGCTGCAATTAAAGTAACTATGAATTCTATTTACGGTTTTACTGGTGTAACTAATCATGGAATGTTACCATGTAAACCAATTGCTGCAAGTGTAACAGCAAAGGGAAGAGATATGATTGCCCATACTTCCCAAATGGCTCAGGAATTATATTCTTGTACGACAACATATGGTGATTCAGTTCCCGGTTACCAGGAGGTTAAGGTGAACATTAATGGGGTTGAAACTAATTTGAAGATAGAAGATTTGTATGATAAGTACTCGAAAATAGTTCCTAGTATTGATTATACAAATGGTGGGAGAGATAAAAAACAACTAATGGTTTGTGAAGAACCTATTGATGCTTGGACGTATAATGGTTGGAAGAAATTGAGGCGTGTAATTCGCCACAAGACAAAAAGTCGTATGTATAAAATTACAACTGATAAAGGTGTTGTCTTCGTAACTGAAGATCATAGTTTGATAGATTTGAATGGGGAGCAAATAAAACCCACACAATTAAGAGTCGGTACAAAGCTAAGCGCTTCCAAGCCTATTAACTAAAATAACCAACTTCTTCGTGACCTTTTATAAAAATATGAGTGAATATTCCAGCTACACCTTTGAAAGTCTTACTCCTGCTAAACGGTTTTTCTGTGATTTTAATAATATTGTCTATAAATTCAGTTTGAAATAAATTTGAATATTTACCTTTTCCTTGGATATTTTCTTGTCTTGAACTAATTATGTTATTATTTTTTGTCCATTCTAAAAAATAAGTTATCAATTTTTTAACAACTACTTTATTTCTACAATCGTCTGTTAATACCAACTCTTTATCAACAAATTTTTCATAAACAATAAAATCAAAAAAATTAGATCTCGAATATGTACTCTTAAGTTCCAACCCCACCCACCCAACCACCTTTGAATAATTCATATTACGTGCTTTATCTTGTATTGAAATTCCCGAATTACTTTTTATTCCGACAATATTCTCCAATTTTGATTTTATTTCTTTTGTAAAAGAAGTGCTAAGATTTCCTATACCATTGCGTATAACTTTAGATGATGGAATGTTGTTCTTATCAACCCAGTCCTCAAAATCCTCTATTATTAGACACAATGGAGTTTTTGTTTTATCATTTGTTATTATAACACAATCGTTTATGAATTTATTATAATGGGTTTCTAAAAAATATTGACGAGCCGTGTCTTTGTTAACTAAACGGTTCTTGTTATATTTCATTACGAATGTTATCAAATTTTCAATAGACCCACTAACATTATACGTATCATACATCATTACAACAAAATCAAGTATGTGTTTTAATTGGTCATAAGACATGCTAAACCATTCTGGTTTTTTAGCTCTCCAATTTTTTAATAAAACTTTTACAAGATTTTCTATTTCCACAACATTATCACTTTCATAAGTAAACAAATACTCAAATTTAGGATTACTGGAACGATGTTGTTCAATCCTCAGTGTTAGATCTTCTGTTATACCTATTTTAACCAAATTTTTATATATTGGAGTATGACCTATATACAACTTATTTTTCTTTTTTTTTAACTGATTGATAACTTCTTGTTGCTCACCTAATTTACTCTTTAATTCTATTGATTCAGATTCCTTAATCTTTAATTTTTCCTTTATTTCCATTGATTCATTGTCTTTATTCGCCAATTTCATCCTAAGATCCTCAGATTCCTCTCCAACCGTTTCATTAATTAGTTCTTCCAATTTGATGTAATAATCGTGTATCTCGTCAGCCTTATCCGTTCGCGACTTCATACAAAATTTCTTAAACGTACGGATTGTCATCGTTATGGTTTCACTTTTTCTATCTCCTCCGTGCTTGATTCCTCCGTTTGCAGTAATCAAGTTTTCTACTACGTAATCTACATCTTTTACAAAATTTTTCTCCAAAAGGGTTTTTGCAAACCCAATTCTACCAAATCCGACCCATTTCCATACATCATTAAGCTTTACTACAAAGTCACTAGCTTGGTCATAATTCAAATAGCAATAAAAACTGCTAACAAAAAGTTGTTGCTGGGTATCCGTAAAAATATTCTTAATCTTATTTACTAATTTACTTTGATAATCACCATTAAGTTTGATGATAGGGTTATTTTCTATGAGTGTTACTATATCTAAAGCCTTACAGGCCCGGTCTGTCGGACCGGATTTACTTTGTAAATTTAATGAAACCATTTAACATATCAACAACCTTATTCTTTAAACCGATTTGTTGTTTTTTACACAATTGTGTGAGTTTATCCAATTTTGTGCATAATTTTACAAAATTTCTTAAACGTACGGATATGTAAGAAAATGAACGATATAATAATATAGTAGTAATAAGCAATTTATTTACTTTTATAATAATAAGTTTCCCCTTTTATTATTTTTTTCTTGTTACAGTGAACCATATTCTTTCTGAAATAACAAACAAAACTAAGTCTAACATTCTTGTCGTCTGCCTTTAATTGAGTATTACAATGCCACTGATGTACATCCATAATAACAAAATCTAAAGGTTTAACATCAATTGCAAGTTTAAATTGTGGAAATCCAAGATATCCACCTTGATAAGTATCGTCTCCTAATATTGTTAAATTCCCCAACCCTTCTTCAAAATCTCCTTTGTCTTTATGACAAGCGGTTCTCCAATTGTAATTACTAGTAATAGTTGTAAATGGAGTTTTACCAACTTGCATTTTAGGAGGACAGTTTTTAAAGAGGTCAAGTTGTCGTTTGTATTGTTTGGGAGCCAAACGTTTATACAATAATGAAATCTTTTCAAAAAAAGGAATTACTTGCTCCCATTTTTCAAAGTTGTCTCTTGTAAATGCAGTTGTTCGACAGACATTAAATGTTTTAAAATGAGGTTTTACACTTAAATGTGGACGATCGTAAAACCCTGTTATCTTGCTTCTATCATTTCTAGCTTCATAATTTCTATTTGGATCGTTATAAAACGCAGATGTTTTATTTTTAAATGAAGTAATTTTATCTTTTTTCCCTACTTTATTACCTAATTTTTCATAAATTTCACGAGTTATATCTAAATTTTTTTTAGATAACTTAATTGCATTTTTTCTAAATTTAAAAATCAGTTGTTTTTTTCCTTCATCGTTAACCCAGTAACAATCAGTATCTTTGTCTATAACATTTTTAAAGTGTCTATTATCAAAGTGTTTTCCTTCACATTCTTTATTGAAGATAGAATCTGTGTATGCTTTTGCTACTAATAATATTTCAACCATTTATTAAATTGCAAATATTTTTTAAAATGTAATTAAACTAACCCAAAGGTATCAATATTTATTAGTTTTTATTAGTTAATCTAATTCATTCCGAATACACTATTATGTGCTTCTTGATACTCTTCCATTATCCTGTATTTACTTCCTATCTTTTCCATTATATTCAAAGTACCATAATTCCCATTAACTTGCATACTCAAAGCAGCTGCTGGTTGTTTGTAACCAGAATCTTCCAGAATTTTCAGAATCTGAGTCTTGGTATAACTCTTGTTTTCTAAACTTCTTACAAATTTGGCAATAGAAGTAGTCTGAGTAATAGATTGTCTAAACTTCTCTATAATGACAGATGCGTCCATTCTACCCCTCGGTTCAACTTCTCCACATTCTTCTCCTGAATCTTGGACATTCGCCTTTGCAATGTCTGCAGACTCCTTGGTCAAATACCACTCTCCGTCTACCTTTAGATTATTTTGTTTACGGATCTTGGTATTTGAACATACTTTGCATTCACCAATCTCTTCTGAGAATGCACTAACAGATACCTTAATATCTGCGTATGGATTCTCTTTAAAGTTCTCAATCTGTGTCATAACATCTTTGTGGTGATTATAAATAACACCCAATACTTTCTTAGTCGCAAATATCTTGGTAGTAGGTTGTTTGTGGTTCTCGTCAAATGGATAGAACCCTTGCCACCTCTTTCCACCCTGTACCGTATTATCAATCTGTTTATTATTTGTTGTAAAGACTTGATTGGTACAAATCAACATATCAAAACAATTCTTCGGTTTCTCTTCAAGTTCCGATCTACAAGACTGTGCTCTCTCAATCATATTTCCTCCAATAACAAACAGATTTATATCATACTTCTTCCCATTTTTTTTACACTTATTCAACCAATACGTTTTTATTATGTTCAAAGAATCACTAACAGATCCATTAACCTCTATTTCCTTCTTGCGTTTATTATTAAACTTAGGATAAAAAATTTTGGAAGACCCGTTGTTAACAACTACACAGAAACATTTGAAATTACTCGACAAATATTCTTGTGTATCTTTGTGATCTTTTTGGAACTTGGATGTAGAAATTACTCCAGCCCTAACATTACCACCAGCCCAAGGATAATGAGTAAATTTTCCTACAAGAGACCCCAAACTTTTAAACCCTAGTGACCCATCCTCTTCTAGATACTCATCAATTTCAAATTTTTTTGCATTTTTATGTTCTGTTGTAATAATAAATTTATTCTGTTTGATAGAGTGTATATTTTTCCCGATTAGTTTAACATTCTTTTGAACAGCAGCAAGAATACTCAACCAAGTTGCTGTAACAAATAAAGTATTTACATTGTCTCTCGCCATAATATTCTGAGTTAATACTACTCTTTGTGCTCTCTCTCTATTGTAAATATCGTCAACAGTACCAACATCAGCTTCATCAAAAATAACATTGAAATTATCAGTTTGTGATTCTTTGATAATAGTATTTACGGTTGATAGTTGAATAGAATTCATCATACAGACAGTAATAAAATTTGTTGTCTGTGCTTTGTCTTTCCAATCATCTGAATATAAAGAACCATTTACATACATTACATCACTCAAAGAAAATCTTGACTCAGCTACATTGTTATTTGAATTATACATTTTATTAAATGAAGCAATACCATTTTGAATACTATCTATAATAGGGATCTTTTGAACTTTAAAATTATCAGTAACAATAATTACTTGCTTTTTTTGTTTCAAAGAACGAATAGCATGACCCAAAATCTCACCCCTCTTGCCAGTCTGACAATCTCCATAAATCAATGAGAACTTTGGGTCTACACATTTATCACTAATAACAATATCAGAACCAACAAAATCTAAAATATAATCATACAACTTATCCAAAGTAGGTCCGCTATTCTTGGCTTCTTGTCTCTTGACCTGAAGAACTCTACGTTTATAATTATCAATCTCGTAAATTATTTGTTCGTCAGACACCTTGCCCTTCTGTTGCCAAAGATGTTCCTCTATCTCTTGGATCTCTTCCGAACTCAATACAATATTAAGATCCATTTTTAATTCTAGATTATTTTATAATTTCTTTAATTAGTTTTTACGTACCCCAATAAACGCCAAAGCGTTATCTTTTTTTTTAGAATCCAATATAATTCATAAATTTACCAAGAATTCCACCTTCCTTATTCCTTTGTTCACCTTCAATAGAATAGATGTCATGTTTTGTATATTTTTCTTTACACACAGGGCAATCAACTTCATTCTCTTCACCAAGTGTTGTATTCAAACAATCTGTATGTATACAATGTCCACAAACACTAATCAAAGATACCAAATTGATGTCATCCATACTTTCTTTACAAACAATACATCCATACTCTCCTTCATTAACAGCCCTCATGCCAATTTTTTCAAGTACATTAAGGACAAATTTGTTGTTAACCCTTAGATTATCCTTCCTACGCTCTTCAATACTAGTAAATAGGTAGTACATATTCAACATATCCCTACGATCTTCAATTAACACATTTTTTACTTTGTGAAATTTTCCCCAAACAAGTTTACGCTGTTCATCAACCTGTCTGAAGGCTGCTACAATTTTACCCTTGGGCCAAGTTTGAACATCAGCCCACAATCTATGTTTGTTCTGATTAGCAGTTGTAAAAAAATTCTGAACTCCATTGTAAAAATAACTAATTGGTGCCATTATTTCTCTTTTTATACCCTATTATACACAGTAACCTTAGAGTACATTTATTTTTTGTTTTTTTTGTTTTTACCAAGTAAAATACCTCTAAGTCACGGGGATTACAAAAAATCAAAAATAGAGTGTAATACTATTATAAAACGATTTATTCAAACGTGTAAAGTAGAGTTAATAGAATATACATTTAACAATCTGTAAAATAACATAATAAAATTAATTTAATGATTATAATAGTATTATTAAAAATGGAAATTATTAGAAATGGAAATTATTAATAGAATTCCGGATGAATTAAAACCTTCCATAGTAGAATATTTATTGGGTTTTAAATTTTTAGAGTATGATGATGATAAATTAATACTAGGTTATAAAAATTCAAGTGGTAAATTACATGGTGTATTTATAGTATGGATTAATAATAAATTTGTTGAAGTAAGTAATTATCAAAATGATAAACTTCATGGTAACCAAAAACATTGGTTTGAAAATGGACAATTAAAATTTGAAAATAATTTCGAGAATGATAAACTTCATGGTAATTGTAAGTCATGGTTTGAAAATGGACAATTAAAATTTGAAAATAATTTCGAGAATGATAAACTTCATGGTAATTGTAAGTCATGGTTTGAAAATGGACAATTAAAATTTGAAAATAATTTCGAGAATGATAAACTTCATGGTAATTGTAAGTCATGGTTTGAAAATGGACAATTAAAATTTGAAAATAATTACGAGTATGATAAACTTCATGGTAACCAAAAAGAATGGTATTTTGATGGACAATTGGGATCTGAAAGTAATTACGATAATAGAAACCGACACGGTAACCAAAAACATTGGTTTGAAAATGGACAATTACAATTTGAATATAATTACGATAATGGAAAACAACATGGTAACCAAAAATCTTGGTATTCTGATGGACAATTAGGGTTGGAAGAAAATTACAGATATGGAAAAATACAAGGAACTTTAATAAATTGGTTGGTAGATGGTAAATTGTAATTATGTAGGATTTCATAATTTAGAAGTGTTACCATTGGGTGGTTGTTCTTGAAACATTTCTGTTATCAACTTGTTCGGGAGCTGCACTTTTATAAAATTTTTCATTAGTGTGTGAATTTATATGCTAGAAAGTGGAATCCGTCTTTAATGCTGTTATTTAATTCAATCAATGATATAATAATAACTACGTGCATGGCATGTTTAGCTGTAACGTATGATTCGTATTTTGAATTAACAAAACCAGATATAGATGGTATTTTATACAAAATCTTTTCTAAATAAAAGTACGCTATGGTTATAATGATTAGTTGGGTGAGCACTTCAATTATTTTAATAAAAGTATAAACAAAATCTGAATATTCTTGGTAAATTATAAATTCATCAAATTTTGTAAAGACGTTAGACATAATAAACGAAACAAACATGGACATGACAAACAATATTATAGAAATCTGAATAATTTCTAAAATAACATATTTATTATACTTAACCATTAGTTATAATAAATATTTTAAAATTTTGTCAATTAGACAGCATTTACTTAATATGTACATGTGGATATAATTTTGGATAATCTCTATATTTTTGACCTTCTTCTTCACCCCAACGAACTTTACAAGTACTACTTGGTGTACAACCGGAAAGTCTACAAAGATTAAAATACTCCTCACTACATATTCTTGATTTGTATCTATCTTCGGAATTTCCCTCAATTTTACTATCTTCATAATTATCTGAACTATCTGGGTTTCCAAACCAATAATTTTGAACACTTATATCGGGACAAAAAAATTCACAAATATCTGATTTCCACAAAGCATCCTCAGTCCCATCCTTTAGTGGGGGAATATTAATAATACTAGCACACGGATTACCACATTGTTTCATATTCTCTGTCCCTAAATCACCACATATTTTAGCACCAGTATCTCTTAATGCTTCACAACCCAAAACGGTGTTTGAGCAATTAGAACTGCTTATACAACAATCAGCTACAGCATAACTTTCTGGATTACATTGGTAATCAAATCCACTATCTCTATCACAAACTGTTTCTACCATAGTTGTTTTCCCACTAGGGCATTTCATAACTTCACCATCGAAAGGTCCATTATCAATAAATACTTCTGAATATGGGAAACAGTTAGGTTGTTGGTCTGTGGGCCATGAAAATCCATCTGAATTGCGCGTTGAGGTACGGGATGTTCCGCATTTAGATATTTCCATTTGGAGATTCCATAGTATGTGGCCATCTAAAATATAATAACTTTTGTCACCGAATTCTTGATGAGTTTCACCCTCAACAACGACGGAATCACAAAATTTCTTCATATTCTTATTATTCGGGTCTTTAAATGTTGGGTCTAGGCAATAGCTAAGGCGATCAATACAATCACTTATTGATTCAATTTGTTTACATTCATACCTACTATTCCTATTATTTATAGCTACGTCACAAGTATGAGTTGTATAATTTTTGTCTCCATTCATTCTATATACTTCATTACAATTATTAACCGATAAAAAATATCCAAACATGGCAGTATCTGCATTTAATGAACATTCTGAACATCTTGCAACTCTAATATGAATACCATTATCAGACATTATTTTCTTAATATTATAAAATATTTTAATATTACTATTGTTGCGGTTAATCGGTAATATTTTAATGGTTATGATAATTAATAATATGACTACTATCGTTACAAGAGAAGAATTTAATACCCTCAATGAGAAAGTAGCTAGTCTTGAGAAAGCTAATAAGGCTGGTAAATCACTAGTACCTAAAAAGAAGAAGGCACCTAGTAAGTACAATCTTTATGTTGGTGATAAGATTAGAGAGATTAAGATTAAGACACCCACAATTAGTCACAAAGATGCTTTTAAGGATGCTGTGCATTCGTGGAACTTGGAAAAAGAAAAAGCTAAATAAATTATTTATCTATTTTAACCAACAATTGTAGACAATTTTGACATTTGAACAAATACTTAATATTGCACTTTCCTGTAATTTTATTAAGATTTTTATGTTCACACATTGTTTCATCACTTTTTAAATCAAAGGCTAGGCAAAATATGAGTGCTCTCTTATTCTGCATCGTCTCTAAATTATTAGATACTGTTTTATTATTTATTTTAGAATGTTGTACGGCTTGATGAATATACCAAGCCTGATTGATTGAAATAAATGTATTGTATGTATGAATATTTTGAAAATTAAATTTACTAGTCTCGACACCAAAGTCCCTACAATATGGTACATTATCCCAATTTTCTAAGATTGAATTGAATTTATCCAACTCGGCTGAACAAATCCCTTTAAATCCTAAAGCCACTATATATTTTTCTGAATTTGTATATCTACTTGTTCTTGGTTTAATCAAATTAACACTGGTGTAATAATTATTAAGTATTAAAAGTATTTGTTGTGTAGGTCTTGTTACAGAATCAAATATTTTACATATAAATGTACCACCTTTGTTTTGACAATTAAGAGCCGTTAACATTTCAGCGTAAATAAGCTTAAGTGATAATTGTTCCTGATTATTAGGGTTATGAGATACATCAAAACCACCATCACCAGTAATTAGATCTCTTAGTCCTATAGGATATAGTTTATCCCTAAGTTCCAAAATATTTTTTAAATAGTATATGTTTCCATCACCATTGAGAATCCATCTAGATTCATCTAGACCAGAATCTATTTTAAGACTACCACCACCTTCATATAAAGTTTGGGCATGCCATTCTAAATCGGGAAATATGTATTTACTAGCACTAATAAACCCACCAGGTGCTTCACAAATATGAAGACTATTCTTAACATCCAATTTGTGAATGTTAAAGTAATATATAATTTCATATACCTTAAAAAATGCCCTACTAATAGTAACATCCACCTTAGAAAAATTCCCTATTTTTTCATAAGGATTTACTATTTTACTCCATTTATTCCAGAGATACATTTTATCTCTAATTTTAAATTCATCAATTTGATTCTTATTATTTACAAGATGCTTATATTTTTCAGTATCTACCAAGGATTGTGATGTCCTACTAGGTGAATCATTATATTTTATGTTATCTGGATTAAATTCTAAAACATCTGTGTTATCTAACCTAAAAACGAATTTATTTGACCATTCGTTTGAAATATTAGGAACCTTTATATCTGAGTCACTGTCACTGGTTGTATCACCTGTATTATTTTTAAATCTTTTCATTATGAAGTTCTTTAAATATATTACCAGTCTTACTTTTAAATAGATTTTACTTGCGAGACTTTTTACGGGACTTTCGAGACTTTTTACGCATAATATGGTTCATCATAGTATGTTTCATCAAATGCGCTAATATTAATCTTACTGTTATAAACATTTAATAAGATTATTAGGATATAATAAAAATCATTAATAGTAGTGTAATAAATACAAGTAATATAATTATGGCAGGTGGAAAAGGTTTATCGTTAACAGCAACCTCGGTTTTATATACATTAGAATAAGTTCCGGCTACATATTTTTTTATATATTTAGAATTAGATTTGTTTATACCACACTCTGCCGAATCACAATTTTTGATATATATGTTATCATTTTCTTCGACTCTTTTCCAACATACAAATTCATTTTCAGATATTTTTATTTTTTCACATTTATTCAAGAGTGGAACCTTAATAGGAATATTAGGTGTATCTTCTCTAACACATATACCAGTTCTAGAAGAATTTACACAGTTGCTATCACACGAACATACACCGTTATTACAAGTACTGTTTGGACATTCGTATTTTATTGGATCACCCGGTGCCATATTTTCTTGATCTACATTTTTACACATATCGTCATCTTGACAATAACCCTCTGACGGACCACCATTTGCTTGTGTTGGTCTAGGTGTTTGAGTTGGTCCAGGTGTTTGTGTTGGTCCAGGTGTTGGGTTGTTGTTAACACATATTCCATACCAGTTGTCTAATTGACAGTTGCTATCACACGAACATACACCGTTATTACAAGTACTGTTGGGACATTCGTATTTTATTGGATCACCCGGTGCCATATTTTCTTGATCTACATTTTTACACATTTCATCATCTTGACAATAACCCTCTGACGGACCACCATTTGCTTGTGTTGGTCTAGGTGTTTGAGTTGGTCTAGGTGTTTGGGTTGGTCCAGGTGTTGGGTTGTTGTTAACACATATTCCATACCAGTTGTCTAATTGACAGTTGCTATCACACGAACATACACCGTTATTACAAGTACTGTTTGGACATTCATATATAATATTTCCTGGTGTGCTATTTTCCTGATCTATATTTTTACACATTTCATCATCTTGACAACTCATTATTAAATATATTAAATTTATTAAATATATTAATATATTAAAATTTATTAAAATATTTGTTACGCTTATTACAATGGATTGTTCTTCGTCATTATTTATTACGCTTATTACTATATGTGTCACCACATTATTTATGCAAAACGGAATATTGAGAAATATCGAAGGATTTACGGCTCCTGGGTTGGTATTTAATATACCAAGTGAATGGTGGCATCCAAAAGAATATAATAGTATTGATTGGTTAGTTTCTGAAAATTTAGATAGATTAAGTCAGCCTATTTGTCTTAGTTATAACAAAGGTGATCCTGGTGTTTTAAATTATAACGCCAGTACGTATAGACTATGGCGTTTTTAATAAATTCAAAATCTCGTTAAAATTTACATAAACAATTTAAAGGTAGATAGACTATTATTAATAGTAACGATGGGTGAAATTGAATACATAGCACTTGTAAAAAAAGTTTTAGATAGTGGAGAATTTCGCGAAACTAGGAATGCAAAGGTATATAGTCTTTTTGGTGAACATTTAGAATTTGAAATTGGTGATACACTTCCCCGATTTACAACTAAAAATGTAAGTTTTAAAAATGTATTTGAAGAGTTGATGTTTTTCCTTAACGGTGAAACAGATTCTAAAAAATTAGAAGCTAAGGGAATTAATATTTGGAAAGGGAATACAAGTGCCTCATTTTTGGAATCAAGAAATCTAAATTATAAGGAAGGTGATATGGGACCAATGTATGGGTTTCAATGGAATCATTTTGGTGCAGATTATAAGGGGTGTGATGAAGACTATACTGGTAAGGGTGTTAATCAGATAGATGATTGCATTAATCTTATTAGAAATGATCCAACTAGTAGGAGAATTATGTTTACTGCACTCGATCCAGCGAATTTACATTATATGGTATTGGCGCCTTGTCATACTATCTTTCAATTTTATGTAAGAACTGGTAGAGATGGTAATAGGTATCTAGATGGACAGTTATATCAACGTAGTGCGGATTTAATGCTTGGTGTTCCGTATAATGTCCTTAGTTATAGTTTACTAATCCTTATGGTTTCAAGATACTGTGATCTAATTCCTGGAAAACTTAAAATTACATTTGGTGATGTTCATATTTATTCTAGTCATTTGGAAGGAGCTATTGAACAAATTCGCAGAGTTCCCGATAAACAACCTGTGGTTATAGTGAATAATAAAAAGAGTACACCAATTAGGGAATATAGTATTACCGATTTTGAATTTGAATGTTATTTTCCTCAATCAAATATTAAAATGAAGATGATTGCGTGAATATAAAATATTTACTAGTTATAATGAAACAATTTTCAATATTTGTGTTTGGTGTTACTTTGGGAATGTATGTAGCTCAAAATTATAATGCACCAAACGTTAAGGATAATTATATCTTGATGGTAAAAACAATAAAAAATTACGAAAAATAAATGTTTGTTAATGTTATATGTCACAACAACAATTAGATTATTTAACACTAACTTTTATGACTTTTGGTTTCTTTCTTATTTTATTTATTATATTTAAAGGAAAGATACATTAGATAGTTAATTTCATAAAAAAAATATATATTTAATATAATAATAATGATTGCTTCGAACGACAATAAATTCGATGTGTCTTATAACAATAAAGATTTTGCGCAACCTACGTTTAGCAACCAGACCTCTAATATTATAGCAGGACCTAATACTACACCTTGGAATTCAGGTCTAATGTATTTCAGTCATAGTCCTGGTGATTCCCAACCCTTGATGCGTGAAGAGGGTCCATTACCCGTACAGGGAAACATCGGACAATTGGTCAAGGACGAATATAATAATTACGACAAATGTGGATCAGGAATATCTAAAAATTTTAATATTTCTGGATCTAAAAATTGTACTTCTGCTTTTTACGCAGATACATTCACTACAAAGGATACTTGTGGTGATAACTGTATATTATCTTCACCTGAATCATTTGGGGGTAAAGACTTTGGTTTTGATGTGGGTGATAAAATAAAGTATACAAATTCTCATGGACTTCACGCTTATCAAAATATTAGAGCTGGTGCTGAAGGTCAGAGTAGTAATTCTGGGTGTTATGAATTTATTCCCGGTATGGCTTCTAATAGTACAGGAACTTGTATGTTAGATCCTAAACCTGTATATCAGCAGGTTGGTGATTGGACTAAACTAAAGGAAAACAAAAGTATTATAAGTTCAAGTTTTAATAACAATCCAACATTTTAAACATTGTTACCAAAAACAGTTTTGTTATAAGGTATAGCATTACAACTTCCATTTTCACATTTCCCTAATACACCACAACCACCATTTTCACACGGCCTGCCAAATTCAGGGTAATACGGAATCCTATCTGGATAGATTTGGTTAGGGTATACATATGGATTTCTTTGAAGATTTTCATTTACTTGAAGATTACCTTGAAGATTTCCTTGAGCACCATATCCATTCATCCCCTGTACCATAGGTACTTGTCCCACGAATAAGTCAGAAAATTTAGTTTTAACTACACAAACTAGTATGATGGCAATACCCAAAATAAATAGATTGATCACGTTTGTTCGTGATATGCATTTAGTTGTTTCCATTTATTATAATAAAACATTTAAATTTAAGAGATTAACCCTTTTTGAATGAAAACAAAACTAAAATATAATTTTGAAATATGATTTCCTTTTTCATCGTCACCTAAATTAGAATAATTACACAATTCCAAGCCTACATTATTAGCGATTCTTAAAAGGTCATCTTTCCGGACCATATATTCTTCCATTGGGTTATTTCTATATTCAAAATAATCCGACGTTCTGGCAGTTTTTGATTTTTGAATGTTTATCAAATATGAATTATCGGATGCTCTCTTTAGAGTAACATTTTCAATTTTTTTTTCGTTATTCAAATAATTATCAATTATATCTCCATCGGGTGCTACCCCAATAAAATATCCTCCTTCTTTTAGGTTATCTGATACTTTTTTTAAAAATAATTCTAGGTCAAAATAGTGTAATGCGAATTGGCACGTTATAAGTGATACTTTTTTATCTAAAAATTTATTTAATTTTGATATATCACCCAACACAAAACTAATGCGAGGCTTAATTTTTTTACTTACTTTTTTATATCGATTAATAGCTTCATCAATAGAATCTTTATGATTATCAATAGCCAACACTTTATCTATTTTACTTCGGTCCCATTTGAATATATCACCACCCCTACCACAACACATATCGATTAAATGTATATAAGAAATTCCACTTTTTCTCAAAGAATTAGTAGCATTTTCTATAAGATTACCTTTAACATTGTTACAAACTTGTCTATGGTAATCCATTTTTATTATAATAGTGTTTTAATTAATTTTTTTAAATTGTTTTAACTTCGAATTCAATATTCTTCTCCGTTAGTGATTCTTTAATAGAATCCAGATTATCGGACGACGTATTCCAAATCTTATCGGCCTTATTCCAACATGCCCCATTTTCACCAAAAATACCACGGTGAGCATAGGTGTTACCAGAAATACACAATGTTTCATTTTTTACTTCAATCAACACTATATTACTTTTCTTAGGTGCCGGAGCTGTAATAATATCATCATTCCCCCCAATCCCATTTGTAATGCCTGTGCTACCACCATTTTTAATGGCAATAAGTTCCTGTGCAAATCTTGCGTTTATTTCAACCAACCCTTGTATTTGATGGACAAGTTTATCTTCCATGGTTTCAATACGTTCAATTACCTTGTCGTAATTGCCTTCGGTCATTGTGTAATTGCCTTCGGATTCCATTATATTTAATCAAAATCAATAACACTTATAATATTATAATGTTTTATATTCTTAAATTAATAACGTTTGAATTTTCCGTTCTTTTTATCTTGGTATTTATTATGTATTGATTCTACGGCCGTAGAATGTTCTTTGTGATGTAATTGTACGAGTGGTCCTAGGTTTAGTTTATTTTTAAAACTATTTTCTATTACGTCTTTGTGTTTTTTATCGCTAAACCATAGTTCTATTCTATACAAAGCTTTTCTATTTGGGATAGAACTATCTACAATACGAATTCCTGTAATTAGTTCAGACATTTCAAATTGTTCTCCTATGCATAACATTGATATAGTTTCCCACAGAGAATCGAGTTCTTCTAGATTTTTAAATTTCCTAATAGCTATTTCAGCACCATTGGTGTTATTTGGATCTTCCCATTTGGGTTCGGTGCCCAATTTAAATAAACTTATGGATGCAACTTCTCTGTCGGGGTCTTCTATGATAGGTTTATTTGATCCATCAGAAAATATAGAACTAGGATATGGATAATTATTGTAATACCTCCAAAAATCATTTATAGTATTAAAGGTACCCAATTTACTCTTATTTTGTTCATAGTTCATAGTGTTATTTTTTTGATGTTCCCATAATACCCACGTATTCCTAAGATTATAAATGTGTTCAGTGTCCATTTGGGATTAATTTGGGTTCTAAAAATATAATTACACCTAATCCTTAAATTAATATATATCTTATTGATAAGAATGAAGAAATCTGATAAATTGTGTTGGGGTTCTAAAAATTTAATTATAGGTGTAATTATAGGTTTTATAGTTTTATGCATAGTGTACAATAATGTTGATTATTTAAAAACACAATATTTTAGAACGATGGAATATTTTGGTGTTATTGGGTGTATACAAAATGTTACAGTAAACGGTACTAATTTTTGTCAAATTGGTAATGGACCAGCCATAGACAGAACCGCCATAAGAGATTGGATGGGAACAGGTAGTATAAGTTACGTTAACCACGAAGGTGTTCTTTTACAGCTAAGTGGTAAACAATATAGAGCGATTAGTGGGTTTCTTCCGCCATCTTTTTCATTTTTTCCATATGGTATAAATGTAGATAAGTATAGACCAGTAGATGATTCTATTAGTATTTTAGATCCAACCAAAAAGGATTATAATACAGAGGAGGGTAGAGCAATATGTATGCAAGCCTGTAAGGATACAGATTGTATAGCTGTACAAACAGAGGTTCCACAATTATGTTATGAGAAAAGAGTTCAAATAGCCATACCAGAAGGTTTTGGTGTAGATGGAGGCACGGGTGATGAAACTATGTATACAACCAAGGGTGATTGTGCTGGTAAAGCGACACATAGTTGTACTATGTTTTATAAAGATATTGGTAAATCGGATGATGCTTATTTTGATCTTTCGGGTGGTATATCTGCTATAATGGATGCCAATATACCATTTAAAGTAGGTATTAAATATTATGAAAATAATCTAGCACCTGGTATAACATCAGGGGAAGGTAGTACCAGACCAAGTGAAGAAAAAGTTAAATGGTGTAGTTCAAAAATAAATAATATAGGAACTGGTCGTACTAAATACAAAACAAATTTAGGTGCGACCAAAGCATGTACGTGTAATGAAGGAAATTGTGATGATGTTAATTGTTGTGAGTACAGAGACCTAATTACTACAGATTGGGCTAAACATAATACACCATACTTTAATTTACCAATTAATGTAACAAAAACCAAGGAAATAGACAACGGTAGTCCTGGTGCCGTATGTCCAGCAAAGGATCAAAATGGGGAATGTTGTGGTGTGTGTCCTGTTTATGTGAAAAACCCAGAATATGCCAAAAGCCTTAATTGGTTTGAGAACTTTCTGGATGATCAAAGTGAATATCTAGTTACAGGGTATAATATTAAATCATGTCCTGAAAATAAACAATATTTAGATGGAACTATGAGTGATACAGATATAGGTGGTGGTGTTTGGTGGGCTTTAGATACACCAAGATCAAAGTGTATGTGGCCAGAAGAACCGTGGTGGTCTAATGTAGTTAACCCCATAGGTTGGGTTGTTGGCCTAATATCTAAAAATAAGACTAGGAAAGATATGGACGACTGTTTAGAAGAATATGCTGCCAAGAAGAATAGCGATCCCGAAGAAGCTTTAAGATTATTAACTGGTTGTTGTGGATATTTGGATCAGGCTTGTATAGATACTATAGCTCAACCATTTTGTGCTAGAAATACTGGTGACATAACTAGAGGATGTTTTGGAGATCCAGCTATTTTGTCTGTGGATAATGTTGTCGGTTCAATAGGTGCTTGTGATAATCCAGCTATTATATCTCCAGATAATAGGTGCATTCAGGATTATGCAGGGAAGGATTGTACCGGGTTTCCATATAGTTGTGAATCGGGACCATTGTGGATAATACAGTAAATTTGTTATAATTCATCATCATCTTCTATTCCTAGTGACTCTTTCTGTTTAATATAACTTACAGGATTAATATAATTTAACATATAAGATATTTTATTTAAAGAAGATACTGTTCCTATTTTAGATAATTTATCTACAAACGGTATATATTTTGCTACATCCTCTGTATCTTTTTTAACATTACTAAGTAACAGTTCTATGTTTTCTAAACGTTTATTAATTAATGTTAATTCTTCTTTTAATTCTTCCATTTGTTATAATGATTTATATAATTCTTCACAAAATAACGAATGGTTTGATAAATATTTTGATTTAGTTTGACTATGGGTGCTTAGATTCTTAACAACAACCTTCGTTTTTTTTTGTTTGGTTGGTGGTTCTGGGTTGGGAAATAATATTTGACTAACATCACTATCAAATTCAAAACAATGAGATGTATAATTTTTACAATAACCATTTATTCTATTTGTAAGATTATCACATGGACATAAACATTTTTGGTATATTCCCTTTCGAGTAGCAAAAAAGTATATTCCGCATGAATTGTGATCTCGTTCTATATTCATACAATAACTAGAATCTGTAATAATTAGGAAATTTCCGTCGGGATATTGTCTTATGTCTTTTATTGTTTGATTATTGTACACTTCGGGAAGATTTTTGTCCATGAATGTTTGTATTATTTCAAATTCAACTGTACCAAAAATCCTAGTTTTACCAGATAATTTTTTGGTTTTATTTTTAATAATCGTGGACATAGGGAACCATTTTGGTATTTTCTTGAAAGGAATTGTTATTTTATTATTCTCCAGTGCTGTGTATCTTATTGATGTATCTAGTATTAATGAATAGTTGTCTTCGTTCAATCTTTTAAAATAAGCATCTCTGTCATTACCTTTAGAATCCAATACACATAAAAGTTTATAGGGTCTTTCTTCGGGAATTGTTGTTTTAGGAACTAACTTATCTGAACCAACCATTCTATAACCATTTCTAATATACACCAATTCATCAAGAACATCTTTCCATGAATTAATCACCGGATCATAATCATTTAATTTCAATAGAATAGCTTCTCTAATCAATAAGGCATCTTCACATCTAATGTAATGACGAGGCCATATAAGATGTAATCCTGTTTTAATACCAGTTTTTACTGTTTTGGGTGGAGATAGACAACATATTACATTTAATTCTGAATCATAGAATTGAAATACGATGTCTTGGATAAGGGATACAAATTTCTTAATTTTTGGTAGGTCCCAATATTCGTGATCGATTATATCAACATCTATCATATACCTAAAAACATCTGGTCTTCTTTCAACTATAAAATGTTTGTTATTTTTATCTATCTCATCACTATATAATTTTATAAATTCTTTTTCTTTTTCGGATGGAATGTTTGCTTTACCACCATTTAAAAATAAATGTGTACATTCATCCCCCTTGGTTATATAAGGAGCCAACCAATCATCCAACTCATTGGCCATCTTTTATATCTATACAATTAACATATTTAAATTGATTTATAACTTATTTAAATTGTATCATACTTTTCGACAAGATTTTATACAATTTAACTATTTCATGGACAAAGGATTCCAATTTGATGTAATAATCGTGTATCTCGTCAGCCTTATCCGTTCGCGCCTTCATACAAAATTTCTTAAACGTACGGATAGTCATCGTTATGGTTTCCTTATTTTGGCCTCCGTTTTGTTTTGCTCCTAAAACCGCTCCGCCAACTTGCGGAGAAAGATTTTCTACTACGTAATCTACATCTTTTACAAAATTCTTAGTTAATACTCTCTTAGATTCTTCAATTCTACCAAATCCGATCCATTTCCATACATCATTAAGCTTTACTAAGCTTCACTAGCTTGGTCATAATTCAAATAGCAATAAAAACTGCTAACAAAAAGTTGTTGTTGGGTATCCGTAAAAGATTCCTTAATCTTATTTACTAATTTACTTTGATAATCACCATTAAGTTTAATGATAGGGTTATTTTCTATGAGTGTTACTATGTCTAAATTTAATGTTTCCATCTTAATGTATCGAATGTAATTATTTACAAAATTGTAAATAATTCACAATTTTGTAAACTCGCTTTGGGGTTTTTTGCAAGTTGGCAAAGTACTCTACTATTACGGGAATTGTATGACAATTTTTATTTCATGTTTGTATACGCCCTTTTTAACCTTTGACAATTCTCTGCGTCGTTTACCTTGTACTGTCAACTTTCTAGAATCGGCAGACATTAACATATCAGATTCTATGTTCGTTAGATTGTCAAATGCATAATCTACTACTCGGTGTGTTAGTGCCCAACGAAAAAAATTCAACTGTCCAACTGTTGTCACGAACCCATCTTCATGTTCAGAATATGTATTAAGATCAGTTTTAGTTAGCAAATTAATCGTTTCATTTGTTTTTATGTTATAAAAGATCCTTTTCCTCCTGCAAAAAGGGTCAAATTGTTTTTTTGAATATGCTTTTAATTGATTTTTATAATCCAACCAAATGCTAAAATTTTTGGGATCGCCGTTTTTAACTATTTCGTAATGGATGTCATTTTGTTTTGCGAAATTGGTAACCAACCAATCTAACAATCTAAGTGAAATTGATGTTTGTTGTTTAACTATGGGGAGTATTAATTCCTTATTCCCGTCTTTATCGTAAAATTTTATAAGAGATGCAAGTAAAAGATCTTGTTTATCTAAAATAACATTCATTATGTATATTTACTTGTGTCAACTAATTCTTAAATTGATTTGAACGCATTTATTATATTATTTAAATTGTTTTATGTAATAGTTCACCAACTTGCATTTCTACTTAATAATGTAAATATTTAAATGTTTGTTACAATTATAGTTAATGAATGATATAGCTTTTACCGTGTTGATTGGTTCTGTGTTCATACTTATGTTTTCTTATTGTAATAGATGTATTAATGTTATTAAGAACGAAAAATTTTATAACCCAATTCTTAAATTACATGTGCCCGAAAAACCTAAAATTTAAATGTGTCCGAAGAACCTAAAATTTAAATGTATCCGAAGAACCTAAAATTTAAATGTATATCATTATTAATCAATTAAATCCTATTAAATACGATTTAACAAAAGATATTAAACAATTATTAGATTTACCCGGTTCAGTTATAAGATATGTTTCTAAAACAGACCGACTGGTGGTAATCAAATTCTAAACGAATCTTATAGAAATTCAATTAGGAGAGGATATACGCCGAGAATGGATAGTTATATAAATCAGTGGAATAAATTAAAGAATATTAATATATGCCAAAAGATAAAGTAATCCACCTATAATACCAACAGAAGTTGTATGTGAAAAAGATATAAGATTACCACCTTGTGTTATTTTATAATTTCCCGTCAATGGAAGTGTGATTGATAGATGGTTTGTATTTCAAATCATTCAAACTAAATTGTTTGATATTAACCTTACTCACAAACAAATACTTTATCTTTATATCTTCCTCCCTTGTAACAACAGTACAATACCCACCATCCTTGTATCTGTTTACAACTTCACATACTGCTATACACTTGTATTCTGTTGGTTTATTGGTTGAATAACTATACGCCGTACTAAAATTCTTACTAAAATAAATTCCTACACCATGAGCTGCTCCATTAGCTTGGTATTTTGTTTTACTAAATACTTTCAACCCGTTTCTAATTATACTATGCCAACAATACAAAGGACTTCCATGGAATAACAATACCGTACCATATTGTTTTGCATTTTTTTGGAAAACAGATTCCTTCTCTGGACTTAGTGTATGTATGGTATATTGTGGACAGTCTACTAATTTTTCACTTTCGTCTTCACTTGTTTTGGTAATATAACATCTGTTTCCTGATACCAACCATTGAAGGGTATTGTATAAACTTGGGTGTATTTCGTATAGGTGTGGTCTTAGGTTGTTATTTTCTGCGTGAACGGTGAGTTCTCCTATTTTTAGATCTTTTATGATTGTGTCCATTTCGTCTGTGACAAAATCTGGTTTTTCTACATAGAATTGTGATTTGTTTATACTCATAGTTGATTTATATATATTTAAAATTAACTCTGTGACATCTAAAGAATTCATTAAATAGTGGTCCAACGAATAACCTAACCCTAATTCCGATAATTGATATACACACCTTTCTTTATCACATACCATAGGTTTTGAAACGGTACAAGGTAATTTTGTTTGACACATTAGACATACGTTTGTTGAATTGTATACTAATTCCATAATTTCAGTAAATAAGAAATTCAACGAAAGTAGTTTAATTTTAATCTTGTCTTTGATTATACAGTGGTATACACTATTTTTCTTTGGTTTGTAATCTCCATCACAAACACAATCATATTGGAATCCGTCATCGTATTCATTAATTTTTATATATATGTATTCGTGGATGTTTTCAAAATAAAAACCTATAAAATGACAATCTGTATTTGAATAAATTTTATTAATATAAAATACATCCTTTATATCCAAATCGTATTGTTTGGGACAATGCTTTACAGACGCTTCATAATCACTATCACACTCGTAAATATATTCCTCTTCAGAATAATAATCCATGCTTAATTCTATTTACCTTAAAATAAATTTTTATCCTAAAGTACTTTTCTTTACGACGATTTAACAAAAGATATTAAACAATTATTAGATTTACCCGGTTCAGTTATAAGATATGTTTCTAAAACAGACCGACTGGTGGTAATCAAATTCTAAACGAATCTTATAGAAATTCAATTAGGAGAGGATATACGCCGAGAATGGATAGTTATATAAATCGGTGGAATAAATTAATATATGCCAAAAGATAGAATCTTGTAATGATATTAGTGGATTAAATAATGATAAAGTAATTGTATTAAGTACAAAAGAAGTATGTAAAATTTTAGAAACGACTGACGGTATAGAAAAAATTAACTAAGGTTAGCCACACATTTTACAATAATATAAATAATAGAACCTAACAATGCAGCAATTAGTGAACCAACCAAAGTAGTTTTACCGTCCTGAGTGACAGCCGGTAGGTAGGACCTTAACAATTCAAAGAAGAAAGACGAACTAAATATTAATATTAGGGCGAATACGACCACGGTAGATTTATAATCAGTCTCTTTAAGACCGAAAAATTCCTTACCAGCAACTGGTTTCTCAGGACTACTAAAACCCTGACTAGGCCCACCCACAATAGGTCCATGTCCAGCCTGTTGCATACCCTGAGGCATTTGCTGTTGCATTTGCTGAGGCATTTGTGCGAATTTTGCCGAAGGTTGGACATTATCTTGGCTTGTATTTATAGGGTTAGGTGGTGATGGACCTCTGCCCGGACCACCGGGGCCGCCTTGACCGCCTTGATGATTACCAGGGCCGTTTTGTTTTTTGAAGGGGAGATCGTTGATATCGGTAGACTTATCCATTTATCAAAAAGATAACAATATTTATTACTATATTTTACGCGCTTACTTGCATTTTAAATATAGTTAAATGTTTCTGGAATATCTTCAATATTTGACGGTATTACGGGTTGGTTAGGTTGTTGTTGTAGATTGTTTGGTGGTGTTATGTCATTAATATCTGTGATTAGGATATTTTGTTTATCAATATATAAATGATACAACCATAGTATTATTAGTGTAAGTGTAATTACGAAAAATAAATTAATTAAGATACTGATACTTTTATTGTCAAATTCGGGTATTATTATTTTTGGGACTGGGATTTGTGGAATTGTGATTGGTGTTAAGTCTAATTCGGGTTGAATAATTACCGGTTTTAATAACAATTTGTCAACTAATCTTGGTCTCATATTTAAGATAGTAACTATTTTTATATAATAATATAAAGGCGCGTAAGTAATTGGAAATAAAAACAGATATATTGTTTAAAATATGAATAAGACATTAAGACAACAAAAAGAATATAACTTAAAACTAGACAGACATGAATTTTATAAATCAGAATTAACAAATCTAGTTAATGGTTCTAAATGGACCTATACACTATTAGATGGTATTAAATTCAAAGATAAGAATTGTTTGACAAGTGATAAAATACAAACATATACTTATCTTGCCAGAAAAATAGAAAATACAGATCCAACGAAGCCTTACACTGCAAAACCCATTACCAAACCCATTACAAAACCAATTACCAAACCCGATGTTTATGATAGTGGTATTAAGGACAAAGATCGCTATGTTGTACTTGATTCAGATTCAGATTCAGATTAAAAATTATATTATCATATGATTAATCAAAAGTATGTTTGTTTGTTATTTAAATTATATTATTATATGATTAAAATGGAAAACGAAAATAATTTAACAGTCTATACTGTATTTCCCTTATTATTATGTATTTGGTTGTTGTTGACAATTATACTGACTCAGAAACGGAATTTAAAATATTAATACATTATAAATGGACACTTCGGAAATAGACATTGATCAATGGAAGGAAGTAAATAAATGTGAAACTAAAGTGGCATTTAATAATGACAAAACAGATATTATATGTTTATGTCCTGATAAAAGTACCTGTAGAGAAAAAAACGGAGTTAAAGTAGGGTGTCCATGCAAAGAAATAACACAACAACCGTCTTCTGATTCTGATTCTGATTTTTTGGGTATTCCTATATGGGGTTGGGTGCTGATTGGTTTAGGAATTGGTTTATTAATTATTTTAATGTTATATTTATATTTATATTTTAATAAAAAACCATCCACCGTTAAATCTGCCACCGTTAAATCTGCCACCGTTAAATCTGCCCCCGTTAAATCTGCCATCGTTAAATCTGCCCCCGTTAAATCTGCCCCCGTTAAATCTGCCACTGTTGAATCTTCCCCCGTTGAATCTGCCCCCGTTATATGGGTGAAAAAAGGTGGTGAATGGGTGAAAGAAGGTGGAAAAAAATAATTAACAGTAGTTTATTCTAAAATATAAAAATAAAATAGTTTAATAACAAATGAATAACTTTTCAAAAGGAAACAGCGTACCAGGATTTCAAAATCCACCCTTTTACAATAATAAACAACAAGACAATGTAGTGTTCGGTTCGGGAGGGTTCGATAAGGCACAAGAGGTTTCACACCCTACAGATAAAGTAATTCAGGGTAAACACATATTTGTTGTTGATTCAAGGCAAAGAGATTGTAAAATCTACCCAACACCAAGTAATTACAAGATACAAATAGAGCAAATATATAAAAATGTTACCAGCATAGAATTAAAGGGTGCAATATTACCAAAGACATCATATAGTGTCCATGATTCTAATAATGTTATAGACTTTAGTGTTGGTGATTCTGTAACATCTTTCCAGGTAAAAAGTGGTGGAGGACCATATACATCACCACCAACAATAATTATTGAAGATCCTGTTTCAGGAACAACTGCCACAGGGACTGGTGTTTTGTCGGGTAATAAATTAATATCTATTACTCTAGATTCTGGTGGTTCAGGTTATACAAAAAGTAGAACCCCTTATGTATCTATTTCATCACCAACGACAACTAGTGGTTCGTCAACAGCAACGGCCACAGCAATAATAGGAACAACCTACAAAGCTACTTTACGACCAGGTAATTATACTATTGGTGGAAATAATATTTCAGGTACGACGACCATACCATCTGGATTATTACTTGAAATCCAAAATTCAATGAACTATGCTATAAATGGTGGAGCATATGATCCTGTTTCTACATCTCCATTTGCCGTTAGAGTTGTCAGTCAATATCCAGAAATTGGTGCTGTTGCGGGAACTCCTGAAGCTAGTGATACTAATTGTTGTCCCTACAACAGAATTCAAATAACAAACGTAGATTCAGATCACTGGGAACTACTATGGTGTAGTGGGTCAAATAAAGATATATCTTCCAGAAGAATATTAGGATTTCCATGGACAGACCAAAAAATACCAACGGAAACAATAGCTGTTAATCCCGGGGGTGGTGTTATTATTCCAGCAGGAACCACATATAGAGCCGATTATGATTATGATTTGACAGATGACCCGAATTATGCAATTCTTTCATTCTGGGCCCTTGCGGAAGAATCTTTTGAAAGAATTGAAAGTTCTGTCGGTAATGGACTTAACAGAGCATTCGCTACAATGGTATTCGATGCAAACAATAGAGATAATCTTAATGATTTGAGCGGAACTACCAATACAACCATAGACAATGTAAATTATCTCGAGGGTGCTACAACCAAAGGACCGTTCTATTCTGCTCCTGGAAATGTTAAGCCATTGAAGGGGTTTGATTTTGATAAGAAATATTTGGAGTTTAGTCCAGCCATAGGAAAATTAAGTTATTTAAATATTAATTTTACTAAGTTTGGGAATGAAGCGGGTGGTTTACCGCATTTATATGATTTTATGGGACGTGATCATTTACTTATCTTCGAATTCGTTGCAGCTGAGTAAAATCTAGTAACCTAAGGAGCTAAACGTGCTGTTTTGTCATATACAAAAGACCAGATTGGTTTATAGATGTTATAACACATTCGGTTATTATAGAATGTGATGAACACCAACATAAAGGTAATTCAAAATCATGTGAAATATCCAGAATGAATGAAATTTTCACTGATTTAGGTGATAGACCTATTGTTTTTATTCGTTTTAACCCAGACGATTATATTAAGAATGGGATAAAAATACCAAGTTGTTTTAAAAAAGAAAAATTTAAACTTAAAGATGGGACCGAATCTATTAAGTTAAGAAAATATAAAACAGAATTTGAAAAAAGGTGTAAAAAATTAGAAAAATTAATTTCCGATAGTATAAACACAATACCAAACAAATTATTCAATGTAAAATATCTATTTTATAATATTTAATAACTGTCTACTTTTCTACAACTAGGTAGGTTACCTTTATTTCTAATAGTTTGTGAACATGTACTTGGAGAAACAGATGGAGACTTTGTTGATATACTGGGTTCTATAAAAGTCTAATAAATTTAAAGACAAATAACGTATAATAAATAATTAAGTCCTCGGACTTCACAAGGCAGTGTAAATAACCACACATACAATGAATCAACTTCAAAAATTATTATTAAAATATCCCGAAAAACAATGGGATTGGCGTGGGATTTCACGTAACCCTAATATTACTATGGACTTTATAGAAACTCACCCCGAAAAACCATGGGGTTGGGATTGGATTTCACAGAACCCTAATATTACTATGGATGTTATAGAAACTCACCCCGAAAAACCATGGAATTGGAATTGGATTTCACAGAACCCTAATATTACTATGGACTTTATAGAAGCTCACCCCGAAAAACCATGGGATTGGGATGTGATTTCATGGAACCCTAATATTACTATGGATGTTATAGAAGCTCACCCCGAAAAACCGTGGGATTGGGGTATGATTTCATGGAACCCTAATATTACTATGGACTTTATAGAAACTCACCCCGAAAAACCATGGGATTGGAATAGGATTTCAGGGAACCCTAATATTACTATGGATGTTATAGAAGCTCACCCCGAAAAACCATGGAATTGGGGTAGGATTTCACGTAAGCCTAATATTACTATGGATGTTATAGAAGCTCACCCCGAAAAACCGTGGGATTGGGGTATGATTTCACGTAACCCTAATATTACTATGGACTTTATAGAAACTCACCCCGAAAAATCATGGAATTGGGGTGGGATTTCACAGAACCCTAATATTACTATGGATGTTATAGAAGCTCACCCCGAAAAACCATGGAATTGGTATGGGGTTTCACTGAATCCTAATAATACTATGGACTTTATAGAAACTCACCCCGAAAAACAATGGGATTGGTGTGGGATTTCATGGAACCCTTTTAATTATTCCAAAAATAAAGAAAAATATAAACGTGTATTCCGGAAGTTGTGTATTGTTTTAGTTTTTTTATCAATGTATGGTGAGATTAAATATAGACCTGGAAATTCTGGGTTCTGTAAAAGTCTTAAATCTTTTGAATCAAATTTAAAGACAAATAACGTATAATATATAATTAAGTCCTCGGACTTCACAAGACAGTGTAAATAACCACACATACAATCATACAATGAATCAACTTCAAAAATTATTAGTAAAATATCCCGAAAAACAATGGAATTTGAGTGGGATTTCAAAGAACCCTAATATTACTATGGACTTTATAGAAACTCACCCCGAAAAACCATGGGATTGGTATAGGGTTTCATGGAACCCTAATATTACTATGGATGTTATTGAAACTCACCCCCAAAAACCATGGGATTGGAATAGGGTTTCACGTAACCCTAATATTACTATGGACTTTATAGAAACTCACCCCGAAAAACCATGGAATTGGTATGGGATTTCACGTAACCCTAATAATACTATGGACTTTATAGAAACTCACCCCGAAAAACCATGGAATTGGGGTGGGATTTCACTTAACCCTAATATTACTATGGACTTTATAGAAACTCACCCCGAAAAACCATGGAATTGGTTTGGGATTTCACGTAACCCTAATATTACTATGGACTTTATAGAAACTCACCCCGAAAAACCATGGAATTGGGGTGGGATTTCACAGAACCCTAATATTACTATGGACTTTATTGAAACTCACTCCGAAAAACCATGGGATTGGTATGAGATTTCATGGAACCCTAATATTACTATGGACTTTATAGAAACTCACCCCGAAAAACCATGGAATTGGTATGGGATTTCACAGAACCCTAATATTACTATGGACTTTATAGAAACTCACCCCGAAAAATCATGGAATTGGGGTGGGATTTCACAGAACCCTAATATTACTATGGACTTTATAGAAACTCACCCCGAAAAATCATGGAATTGGGGTGGGATTTCACAGAACCCTAATATTACTATGGACTTTATAGAAGCTCACCCCGAA